>Ga0209457_1000020_pt1 | contig 75906 bp, 81 predicted proteins | sample WorMetHEROISLAND_5_FD_187410 | JGI IMG/M metagenome (GOLD analysis project Ga0209457, IMG submission 187410) | Marine gutless worms symbiont microbial communities from Max Planck institute for Marine Microbiology, Germany - Olavius sp. 5 HERON... ... | reverse complement strand
TGCCCTCGTCGTCGGGCTGGATCAGCTCGATCTCGTAGCGTGTGTTGTGCGCGCGGCTCTCATGGGAGTCGTGCCACGCCTTGCCGCAACCGGCACAGCACGGCGGCGCCTGCGTGCAATCGGCATTTTGCGTGGCTTCGCCGGCGCATCCTCCTCGCTGTTCCCCTCAGCTGAGGTTTCCTCACCATCCCCCGTCGACGGCGACGAGGCTTCCGCCTCAGTCTCCTGTCCATTCTCGTCGCTCTGCTCCCATGGCGCACGTGAGCTTGGCGGGCGCGAACTGTTCGAAGGATTTTGCCCAAGGCGTTCGCGCGCCGTCTTCAGATCCGCCAGCGCCTTGATCAGCAAAGCCTGCGCCTGCTCCTGTGAGAACGTTCCTACGTAGGCTTCGTCAAGCTGTCTGGGATCGTGATCGCTGAGGTGCATACCGCCCGTTTTGTGGCGCTTCTCCGCCGCTCGACCTGGTTGGCATCTAATCTTTCTATGTCAGACTAGGTATATATTATAACTCATTATTTTATCTGGAGTAGCACAGGAAAGCGAGGGAGCGTAAGCGACGAGCGGAGTGCGACGATCCCCGCGTAGCCGTAGGGCCGAGCGTTTCGTCGGAGTGCGTCGCGTGAGCGCCGGCGGAGACGACATGCAAGACCATGCGACACGGCGTCAAGCCATTGCGGGAGTCCTGGCGCCGCGCGGAGTGCGCGCCGGGACGGACGCAGGACGAACGTGGGCCGCCGAAAGCCATGGCCGTCGCCTGATTTTTTGCGAAACCCGAAATCGGACGGCCCCCATTTCGGGTTTCGCAAAAAATGGCAACGCTCCGGCTCGTCGACTTTGCTTGAATAGATTTGCGTTCATTAGCGTTTATTTGCGGCTAAATTTTTTGGCTCTCTTACGTTTGGTGTGGGTGGAAAAGGAAACCACCGCGTAACGGCTGCGTCCTTAACAGGCTGGATGGGCGCAGCAAGATGCGGGCAAGAGGGATCGGGACACCCGGAGAATTAAGCTTAATGTCCTGCTGTTGCTGAGTTTACCGTGATGCGTGGCCTCGCGGCCAAAACGCCCCGATCCCCTCATGCAGACCCCTCTTCTGCGCCTGTCCAGCCTGTCAAGGATGGTTTTCTTTTCCATCCTACCCACACAACCCGTAAGAGAGCCTCTTTTCGGTCATCGGCCCCCCGGCCTAGTGTCCTCTGCGAGCCACCCGCGGTACAGGTCGTCTCACAGGCCTCCTGAGTCTCGAACGGAACCCACCCCCGACAGCCTCCGTAATGAAACTCACGGCACCGATCGTAGCGATAATCGTAAAAGTACCGGGTAAACCGTGCCTTACAGGGACCCGGATCCGGCTCATCCAAACAGTGCACGGGCAAACCCTCTTCCGCCCGCCCATCCCCCCACCGCCACACCCACAGAGGCCGAGCATAAGGATTGCGGACCCGATCAAACCTGAGACCGGCATGAAGGCTTGGCGGAAAGCTCTACCCTTGGAATTCTTCAAGGCTGCCATGAATGATCGCCTATTCATTCCGTAACCACATGACTTGATAAGGCGCAAGCCGGATTACCCCGAGCTCGGTGCCAATACATGACCAATCCTGAATGAGCTCGTGCCATCGCCGTTGCGCGAAGCGGTAGTCGATTGCCTGCGGCAGGACCTCCGCCGACTCCGCTGCGAGATTGGCCACAACCGAGATCCTCTCGGAGCCGTCGGGGGCCGTCCGCTCGACGCCGAACAGCCCCGCCGGCAACGGCAATGCCCGCTGGGGACCATCGGGATGAAACGCGGCCTGCTGGCGTCGGATCCCGAGCAGACGACGGTACTCGACGAACACTCGACCGGCCGGTCGGGTCGCGTCCGCGAGCCAATGCTCTAGCTCCGCCCACTCCCATTTCCGGCGGTTGATGGTACGCACGCGGCCGGTCTCCCGCGCCCCTTCCGGCCAGTTCGGAGCCGCGACCAAGCTGTTGAAGTAGATACCTGGCACCCCTTGGAGGCTCAACAGGATGGTTTGGGAGCACAGGAAACGGGCAATACCGAGCTCTGTGCCGGCCTCTCCCGGGAAGCTCAGGGCATCGAAGTATGTGATGTTCAGCTCGTAGGGCGTCTGGGAGCCATCCGGATTCTCCCGTCGGGAGACCCGCCCACCCTTTTGCCGCATCCGCTCCACCAGGGCATTGAATTCGGTGTCCGGCAGCAACCCCTCCAGGGGGCGTAGACCGATGCCATCATGGGAAGCGGTGAAGTTGAAGAAGGTACAACCCGGCGGCGGGGGCTCGAGCCCGGCGATCCAGTCCATAAGATAGTGGGATTGCCCGGTCTCCAGCGCATGCAATAACAGCGGCGGAAGGCTGAACTGATAGACCATGTGGGCCTCGTCCCCGGCCCCGAAATAGCCGACGTTCTCCGCATGGGGAACATTGGTTTCGGTAAGCAGGACGATTCCCGGTGCCAGCAGATCCAGCACATCGCGCAGGATCTTGACCACTAGGTGGGTCTGCTCCCGATGGATACAATCGGTGCCGATCTCCTTCCACAGGTAGGCGATGGCGTCCAGGCGAATGATGCGGGCACCGTGATGCACGTAGAACAGCAGGATGTCCAGAAACTCGAACAGCACGTCCGGGTTGCTGAAATCCACATCGATCTGGTCGTGGCCGAAGGTCGCCCAGACCAGCCGCTCGCCGGAAGGGGTCTGCACCGGACGCAGCAACGGCGAGGTGCGGGGACGGGTAACGGTGCTCAGGTCGGTATCCGGCTCCACCACGATGAAATAATGACGCTCCGGGGCGACCCCGTTGGCGAAGTTGCAGAACCAGGCGCTCTGGCTGGAGACGTGGTTGATGACTAGGTCCACCATCAGCCGGTACCGGTCATCCGCACTCAAGGCCCGAATGTCGTCCCAATCACCGAGGGGCCCATCCACCTGCCGGTAGTCGATGACGGCAAAGCCGTCGTCCGAGCTATAGGGAAAAAAGGGCAGCACATGGACCGCGGAGAGGGCATCGTCTAGATGCTCATGGAGGAAGCGCGACAGGGAACGCAACGATGGCTCTCCTGCGACGCGCACCATGTCCCCATAGGTGATGAGCACGGTATCGCGTTGATCCCATAGGGTCCGGCCGCAATGCTCGTCCGGGCAGGTACCGACGCCGTAACGCCCCGCGAGCAGGTCGACCCGACTCAGAATCCGCGGCAGGGCTTCCTTTCCGTAGAGTTGGGACAGGTGCGCCCTGAGGCGTTGATAGACCGCGCGATCGACGATCAGCATGGCTCACTCCGTCAGGTTGCGAATGTTGGCGATGAGCAAGTGTAGGCTATCCCGTAATACGCGGTAGCTGAAGTAGCGCTCCGCAATCCGGTAGTTGTGCTCTACTAGCGTCTCCCGGTGTTCCCGATCCTCCAGGATCCGTCGGGTATGCTCCACCAGCTCACGGTCGATGAAGCCATCGATGGTCGGCAGCGAGATCCCCTTGGGCTCGATATCCCGGCTATAGACCGAATAATTTCCGATCACCAATGGCTTGCGGAAATAGATGGCTTCCAACAGGGCGTTGCCGAAGCCCTCGTACAGGCTCGGAAAGGTGACCAGATCGGCATGGGGATAGAGATCTTTGAGGATATAGACCTTACATCTGCTGTCATCGAGCTGGCGACGGTCGGCGACCCGTCCCCCGAACAGGATCAATTCCACTCCTTCATCCTGTGCCAACTCACAGATCTCGTCGCAGTAGCTGTGCCCCTCATCCCCGGCTGTGTGGGACACCACCAGCTTGCAACGGGGATTCCCCAAACGTCGCAGCAGTTGAATGGCGTGCTCGATGCCCTTACGGGGAATCACCCGGGTCGGTTGCAAGATCAGCAGGTCCCCGGGGGCGAGCCCCATCTCCCCGCGGACATCGGCCGCATAGTCGTCGACCGGGCCGGGTGGATGTTCGTAATCCAGCACATTGGGAATGAGCATGCTGGAGATCCCCTTGCGCCATCCGAGTTGATCCTTGGCGGCCTGATTGATGACCACATGCTGCAAGTGCGGGATACGCGGAGGGAAGGCCATCTCCAGATAGTCCCCCACGGCCGAGATCTGAAACCGCTGGCGCTCCCAGTAGAAATCGTGGTGATGGGCGATCGCGGGCATTTGGGTCTCGAGCAGAAACTCAGTCACCGCGACCCCGAGCGGGATATGCATGGGGATAGTGAGTACGTTCTGCAGGATCAGGATATCCAGACCGAACCGCTCCCGGTAGTCGTAGAGGGTGCCCTTGAGATATTCGGCCAGCTCGCGTATCCGCCGACTGGCCTCCTGGCCACGACTCGTGCGGTTCCAAAGCTGCTCGTTGATCCAGCGATTCTCCGAATGCCCGAAGAAGGCCTCGGGGACACACAGACTCGCCTCCGGATCACGGTCCAACATCCCCCCGTACCAGTAGCTTACGTGCTGGTCCTGCCAGAACACCTCTGCCCACTTGGCCGCTTCCAAAGAGACTCCGTCGGTACCGGCGAACCGTGTCGAGACAAAACCGATTTTTTCAGGCATTTTCTTCGTCGTGCGCAAGCGGCCTATAATCGAACATACTCCCTCGGAGCGGTTATACTCGCGAGGAGTTGTGATTTCATTATACGGGCGTTATGGTAAGGGAACTTAGGATGGCAAAGTTTCGCTCCCTATCCCCGATTAGGTGGCATCGAAACGCAAGAGGGAAAATCGGTCTGTGATCGAGCCAACAAGTCGACCGCTCATCCTCTACTCCACCGTAACCTAGCTCGCCTACGCAATCGCAGAGTGCTTCTACGGGGGAATACACTACGTTTGGTGTACACCTTTCTTCGATCCGGAATCGACGCGAGCGATAGGCTACAACGTCAGCCATCATGTGATTCATCTCATCCAGGGATGCTACTCGGCTCGTGCGGGCGACGAGCTTGCCGTTGGCGAAGACTCCAGGCTCACGGACCGTCAGATCGAGTTGATTCGGCGTGTTGTCGATTCGATCATAGAGACCGAGGGTAAGCCGCTTCGTGACATTTCAGAGGACCGGGTCGACCATTACGTAATCCGGTTGTCAAGATCGCTACACGATGCCACCCATCGTGAAATGCATACCAGTGATGAAAAAGGTGGAAAGTTGCTGGGCGAGCTCTGCGCATCGTACCCTGAATCAGAGAACGCACTGCCTAACAAGGCATCGTTCTGGGACGTGACATCTACACCTTCCATAGCAGCATAGCTTCGGAACCTGAAATTATGCAGATATCACGTTCCAGGACGATACCCCAAACTGGGTGATGCTCCGTCATGATTACGGGTACCTTGGATTGCTTTCTTCAGGAAGCAACCTGAAACAAAACACCCCCCTCCAATTACCGACAATTCCTCGCATGCGTATCCTCATTAGTCACTTCCACCTGCGGACCGGTGGCGTCACCCGCGTCATCGAGCATGCCGCCGCGGCTCTGGCCGCTGCCGGCCATCGGGTGCTGGTCGTTGCCGGAGAGCCGCCCCGGCAGCCCTTACCGAAAGGTGTGGTCTTCGCCCAGGTACCGGGATTAGCCTATGAAGAACATCGACCGGCAGTGGGGTCTATGGAGCTTGCGGCGGAGCTGATACGCGCGGCCCGAGAGGGACTCGGGGATAGGCCGGATCTGTGGCATATCCACAATCACTGCTTAGGTAAGAATCTGGCCCTTCCCGAGGCCCTGTGCTTACTGGCGCAACAGGGTCAACGTCTGTTGCTGCAACCCCACGACTTTGCCGAGGACGGTCGCCCGGGCCTCTATGCAAGGCTGCTCGGTGAGCTCGGCGGGGGAGATGCGACGCGACTCTCCGCCCTGCTCTACCCCCTGGCCGCACACGTGCATTATGCGGTCCTCAGCGACCGCGACCACAGCTTCCTAGCCGCCGCCGGGGTTCCCCTCGATCGCCTGCATCGGCTGCCGAATGCGGTGCACCTGCCGCCGCCGGCGGACCGATCCGCCGACCCGTTTCCGGGCCGGCGGCTGTGGCTCTATCCCACCCGTGCCATCCGGCGCAAGAACCTGGGTGAGCTGTTACTCTGGTCAACGGTAACCACCGAACAGGACCTGTTCGCAACCACCCAAGCTCCGCAAAACCCGGCCGAGCAGCCTTTCTACCGCCGCTGGGTGACGCTGGCGCAAGAGCTGGGGCTGGCCCTGGAGCTCGAGCTCGGGGCCCGCAGCAACGATTTCTCCACCCTCCTCGCCGGAGCCCACGCCCTGATCACCACCAGCGTCGCCGAGGGTTTCGGCCTCGCCTTCCTCGAGCCCTGGTTGATGGGACGTCCCCTGGTCGGCCGCAACCTGCCCGAGATCACCCGCGACTTCGTCGCAGCCGGGCTCGACCTTGAGGGCCTCTACGAGCGCCTGGAGGTCCCCCTGGACTGGCTCGACCGGGACCGCCTGCGCACGGCCATGGACCGGGCCCTCGCCGACCGGATGGCCGCGTACGGTCGCGCGCAGACGCCTACCGTTCGCGAGCGCCTATGGGCGAGCTCCGTGCATGACGGGCACATCGATTTCGGGCGCCTGGACGAGACGGCCCAGGAGGAGATCATCCGTCATCTGGTCGCCCACCCCCAGGACCGCAATGCCTTACGCCCGGAACACCTGCCCGAGGCCGCCTCCGGGACCCGCCTCGCACACAATCGGGCAGTGGCCGAACGCGACTACTCCATCGCCGGCTATGGACGCCGCCTGGAGTACATCTATGAGTCCCTGGTGCAGGCACCCGTAGATCCGACCCTGGACACCGCCGACGGGACGACCCTGCTCGACCGGTTCCTGATCCCCGAGCGTCTGTTTCTCCTGCGCACCTGACCAACCGCCATGCACCAGCCTTCACCTCCGGACTTGGTCGACCGTATCCGGCCCTTGTCCTCCCCCCTGGAGCCACATCCCACACACTTGGTCCCCAAGCTCGATCCTCTGCCCGGGATCCGAGCCGTGCTGTTCGACATCTACGGTACCCTCGTCATCTCCGCATCCGGGGACATCGGGCTGGCTGGAGAGCGGGACCCGACGAGTGCCTTTACCGCCGCCTTGGCCGCCGTCGGCCTAACGGCCACCTTCGGTCCGGCCCGGATCGAGCAGGCGATCCGGGCCGCTCATGCCCGGCGTAAGGCCGCCGGAATCGAGTTTCCGGAGGTAGATATCCTGGAGATCTGGCGCACCCTGCTACCGTCCCAGGATCGGCTCGCCCGGCTGGCGGTGGAGTACGAGTGTCGTGTGAATCCGGTCTGGCCCATGCCGGGCTTGGCCCAGTTGCTGGAAGACCTGCGCCAGCGTCCCCTGGCTCTGGGCATCGTATCCAACGCCCAGTTTTACACCCCCCTGATGTTGGAGGCCTTCCTCGGCTCCTCCCTCACCGATCTAGGATTCGATGCGGCGTGCTGCGCTTGGTCCTACCGCCTGCTGGAGGCTAAACCTTCCACCCGGATCTACCAAGTGGCCCTGGCCGGTCTGGAGCGGACCCACGGTATCGCACCGAGCCAAATACTCTACGTCGGCAACGACTTGCGCAACGACATCCGACCGGCATCCGAGACCGGCTGCCGGACCGCCCTGTTTGCCGGTGACGCCCGTTCCCTGCGCCTGCGTAAGGAGGATCCCGATTGCACCGGCGTGGTCCCGGATCGCGTAGTGACCGAGCTGTGTCAGATCAGCACCGATATCTTGAGATTACCGCAAGCAACGTAAACACCTGCGGATACGGATCAGCTCACCGAAAGCGGTTAAGAACCACCTTGGGATTAGCCCCGGACTGCTTTCCCGCCGCCCTCGGGTAATGGCTTACGGGAACCTCCTTGAACCGCAGCCCAAGCTGCCATGCCCGCGCAAGCAGCTCGATATTGATCATGGCCCCTGCGGACACGAGCTCGATCCGGTCGAAAATCTCGCGGCGAAACAATTTGAATGCGCAATCGATATCCTCACCTGCAACCCGAGTATCAGGCGCACCAATAGATTCCAACCCCGAGCATTGAAGCGTCGATGCCAAGGATCGGCACGGTTTTTCTGGTAGCCGACCACTAGGTCATAGTCATGGATCCACGTGACTAGACGCCGGACCTCCCGCGGATCGAATTGGCGGTCGGCGTCCGTAAAGAAAACCAGATCCTTTTTGGCGGAAAACAGCCCTGAATACAAAGCCACTCCGTAGCCCCGGTTCTCCGCATGCCGGATGATAAGCAGGTCGTCATACCCGCGCCGCAGGGCCGCGAGGATGCCGGCGGTATCGTCGGTACTGCCATCGTCGACCACGATAATCTCGATTTTTTCAAACAGCCCGGCCATGGCGTCACGGACTATGCGTTACGGAGGTCTCGATATTCTGTGCCTCGTTGAAGGCGGGCAAAACAATGGAAATGCTGTTGAACTTATTATGCATAGTGGTTCCACCGTATGGGTGGTCCGGGCGCTTCGGGGGACCTGGAAAAATTCAGGGCCCCATGAAAAATCGGTGGCGTCCGATTCGAGCCGGTCCCTATTTTTCCGGACAGGGCATCAGGGACGGTCCGAGTCCGAAAATAGGAGCCAGCTCAATTGGCAAAGGGCGCGTCTCTCATCAAACACATCATAACATACTGTTTTAAAATAGAATTTATTCGTACACGTCAAGCGGCCTCACGAACTGTAAAGCCGAGATGCTTGGCCTTCACGCCAGTGCCTGAACGGTCTCGGTTCCCCGCGGCTCCTATCTTGCCACTTGTTTGCTGCGCGACAGCGCGCTACCCCCCGGTGGGGTGGGTTCTCTTTTGAAACAACACCGGAAACAACACCGGGCGTTGAAAATCCGGGAATCGAGACCGGTTTTTCGGACCCCTTGTGGAACTCCGTATCACGTCGCCTCACTCTGAGACGTGATCCACGCCGCCCCGTGGATTCGAAAAGCTCCGTGGCCAGGTTGATCGCACCGGCGGGGATTGCTTAGGGGGCAGGCTGCGGCCTACCGGAAAATATCGAGTAAAGGCTGCGGGAAGAAAATTCAGCCGCAAATAAGCGCCAACGGTAACTATATCAGCTACTCCAATTTGGGGCATTGGGGGCGGTCCTGGAAGGTCAGGACGAGCGGGTTGAAAAGATCGTCGGATTGTGCGGAGAGTTGAGAGGTAGGAGCGGATGATGGCAAAGTCCCCGGCGCCGGTATCGGAGCGGAAGCAGCCAGAGACTTTCTGTTTGAGCTTGGGCATGCGAAGGTCGCGTTCGGCCTGGTTGTTGTCGAAGGGAACGCGCCGGTCGGTGAGGAAGCGCAGGACCTCGTTGCGGCGCTCGCGTAGCCGCCGAATGAGGTTGTAGGCCGGGGATTGTTTGACCCGCCCGCGGGTGCCGGGACGGCGGGGACGGGGAGGATTGCCGGCTTCGGCTTTGCTGAGGATGGTGTCGTAGCGGGTCCGCAAGTGCTCGCTGTTGCTGGCGGGCAGCGTCTCAAGGTCCTGGGCCTGGGCCTCGCCGACCACGGCATTGGCTTGGCATAACAGCGTGATCATATCGGTTGCCCACGGCTGGCTCGGGGACCTCTCAGCGATGGTGATCAGCTCGCGCCGATGATGGGCATTGCAGAAGGCATGCAGACATTGGTAGCGCTGGCAGGCTGACCCGTGGTCATGCACCAGTACGCCCACAAATTGGGACAACAGGCCGAACGCATCCAGGGCCTCGGCCCCGCGTTTGGGATGAGGAAAGTAGGCCGTAAGCCGGTTGGTGCTGAGCACAGGCAGCCAGTGCAGAATGCTGTTCACGCGCCGGCTGGTTTCATCGGCATGGGCCACTGGCGCCGCGACGAGTGCGTCGCGAATCGCGGTGACTGGCACCTCCAGGCGGGCGACGGTCACCCGTACGGCGCGCTGGAGGGTACCGGTGAGATCGTCAGGCCAGCCAGCTCATTGAGCACCCCGGCGGTGCGCTGGTAGGGCAGCAGCTGATATTGAGTTATGTACACCGCAAAGGCCGACCCGTTCGGTCCGTATTGCACCGGGGCCTCGATCCCCGCGGGAAACGTGCTGCGTTGCGCGCGCCCGCAGGCACAAGTCCCGCTGACAATGCGGTACTCCATAACCTCACGTTGGATCACCACCTCGACCACTTGGCGTCGCTCTGCGAGCACCGTAGTGGCGATCTCGGTGCCGTCGCGCCCGCACGCACAGGTCCCCCGGCAGCGGGATGATCCCCCACTGATCAGGGGCATCGACCAGGGAGCGGGTGATGCCGCGCCGCCCCGGTTGTCCACCGGGCTTGCGCCCGCTGGGTTGGCGCCGCGAACGTAGTGGTGGCTTCTTGAACGGAGAGTCTGAGAATGGTGGCCGGCTGGAGTTGTGGCTATCCTTAGAGACTGCCTTTTTAGACAGTCTCTATCTGACTAACGCCTTTAAAAACATAGAATTAGTTTTCATCAAGTCATCTGTTGCAAGGGGGTTCTAGACAGCCTCTTAGCTAGACGTGCTTTGAGTTCCTGAATGTGCTCATGCATGTGCTCAATGGTTGCAGTTTGCCCCTCAATGATCACAGCCTGCTCCGCGACTCGTTCACGCAGCCGCTTAAGTTCTTCGTCAGGGATTTCTGGAGAATGGATTAGGGAGTTCTATTCAGGCATGTTTCTAGGGTACGCGCGTAGCCTACTGCTTGGCAAGAGGTCCTGAATAGTTGCCGCCAATGAACCCAAATGTATTCAAAATAAAGTCGACGCGAATGACCTCACCTTTCGGCGTGTTCTCGGGTGTGTATTTAAAGTCGGCATAGACAGCCTCTGTCTGGATAACACCTTTGAAAACATAGAGTTTTTCAGCTCATTTGCGTTCATTCGCGGAAAAAAAGAAGATATCGAGTAAGCGCAACGGGTAGGCACAACCACCCTCCGGTTCAGCTGAGCCTTTGTTTCCAGGTTTCTCCGCGTCGTTCTAAGAGAGCCGCACCCATTGGCAAATCCGTGTCCGATCAATAGGTGCCGAACAACGTCCAGGGAAAATCCAAAACCGGAATTTTCAGGGCCCTCGGAAGCCGCCGAAAATATGTTGGCAACAAATAGGACTGTCCAGTTTAGTAGCATATAAACTGTCCGCTTTGGATACGGTAGCGGACCTACGCGACAACCTGTAGGTGTAGCGGAATCGACTGACCTTGGGCATCATAATCGAGCCGAGCAATGCGGTCCGTGGAACACGGTGAGGTTGCCATCGGGCTGGCAATGCACCCGCACCTTGACCTTCATGTAATGCATCCGGTGGCGGTCCTTGGGGATCTGCAAGGCCATCCCCTCGAAAACCGCGCGGTTGTCTTTGCCGACGACACGCTCGAAGGTCTCACACAGGAAGTCATCCAGCTTGCCGCCGATCCAGGGCATGAAGACCGAGCCCTCCTCCAGCGCTGGCGGCATGAACTCGGCATTGAAGGCCGATCGATAGACTTCATCGAGGTAGTGGTTAGCCGCTGTCATGTCGCGGATGCCGGCGATGGCCAGCTCCTGTGGTAGACGCCCCTGGTTGGGTACGGAACGTGCGCTCTGAGCGTCCTCGTGCCTCAGGAGAGTAGGCCGGGATCATCTCGATCCCCACAAGCGGGCCATGGCCTTGCCAAATGGCGTGGGATTCTCCTTGGCTACCTTGCCGCCAGCTTCCGGGTATACAGTAGTGGTTGCCCCGATCGGTGTAGAGCGAGGCGAACAATCCGCGTTGCCTGATTACGTCGCGCACGCCCATGAAGCTGGCGGCCGTACCTTCCCCGGCAACCAAGCGCATCGGGTAATGCTTGTTGGTGGCGTCGTCCATGGTTACGACCAAATCCCACTTCACTCCCGGTACCCATTCGTGGGTGCTCGCGTCCTGGTGCAACATCATGCCCGGCCGCGCGGGTGCGCCGCTTGCGGTGCTTGCCTCGCCCAGGTGCTTTCTGTACCACACCGGCCTCTTGCAGCTGGTTCTTGACCCAGGTGTAGCTGCGCTTGCCCCGTCGCGTTGGTACCAAGCGTGGAAAGGCTTGACGTTCCAGCCCGCCTGTCGTCGACGGTAGCGCTCCATCAGCGCCATTGCCTCATCCACTGGCGCCCGCCGGTGCGGGACCTGCTCCAGGCGCTTGTCGATCACTCCTTGCAGACCTTCGTCCTCGTAGCGGTCAACATAGCGCGAAAGGTCCGCTCGCATACCCCGAGCAGCCGGGCCGCCGCCTCCTGTCTCAGGCAGCCTGCCTTGCCATCCCCCATACGCCTCTTCAAGTCTCATCTTCCGAATCTCGTTCGGCTTATTGGACACCTCCTCGGCGTCCAATGAAACCGGACACATTACGGGCTACAAGTCCGGACAGTTTATTTACTCCCTACACCGCCGAAAAAGTCTATTTTCAAAGCCTATTCCTCTATGTTATCAATATGGGTCCGTAAACATACCGAGTGCTGTTTGGTCCGTGTCACGGGCGCCTTGAAAAAAAATTCAAGGCGCCCGTGCGGTGAAGAATACCCCATAGGTCTTCAAGCGCATCAGTGCTTGAAGACTGGGAGCCAAGTGAGAACCGCGCTTTTACTTCGCAACTTGAAAAATTGCAGGGATGCCATTTTTCAAGATCCTCTCGAGTCCCTATATATTACGGAGCAAACCACCGGTATCGAATGGAAACCCGAGCCTATTTTAGGAGATACCCATGACTAAGAAGAACCTAACCAAACCCGTTGCAGCCCTTATCGGCGCCTTCTTTGCCGGAAGTCTGTCGGCCACGAGCCCGGCCGACACCACCGACAACCCATTCAACACCCTCCAAGCTCCAACTCCAAGCGATTACACGACATTGGTCGAGGGCCAGGCCAAGGATCAGAAGAGCAAGTGCGGTGCCGGCAAGTGCGGCGGCGATCCGGGTATGAAGGACAAGATGGATACGAAGGGCATGAAGGATATGAAGGACGAGGCGGACGAAGAGAAGGGCTTCATAGAGAAGATCATGAGGATGATAGGATTGTAGAGCACCTTGAAAAATTCAAGGTGCCCGTGTGGGGTAGGGATGCCCCGCCATTTTCAACCGGGCCACCGATTGAAAATGAAACCACGAAATCACATTTCGACTTGGCGTAGGGAAAAATTTCACGGATGGAATTTTCCAAGGTCCCCATAAGCCCACTCACCCCACTGTGAATGAGGTCCGTTCTCCACTCATAAGGGCAAACCTCCCACAAATTTTCGGTCTGCGACGCGATCTCGGACCGGCATTGCAGCCGCGTATTTTTTGTCCGGGGGATTCCCGATGATCCAACCACTCAGTAAGCTGCAAAATTTTTTGGATACCGTTCGGACCATCGATTTTCTGGCGCCATTGGCCTTGCGCCTCTATCTGGCCCCCGTATTCTGGATTGCCGGTACCAACAAGTTCATCGACTTCGGGAACACGGCTGCATGGTTCGGCGACCCGGATTGGGGACTCGGTCTTCCCATGCCCGAGCTCATGGCTAGGCTGGCCGCTGGCACCGAGGTAATGGGTGCCATTCTGCTCGTCATCGGCTTCGCCGTACGCTGGATCTCCCTACCCCTGATAGTGACCATGGTCGTTGCGGCCATCACGGCTCACTGGGAAAACGGTTGGCAGGCGATCGCGGACAGTAGCTCCGCCTTCGCTTCCGAGCGGCTAGGAATATTCCAGCTCGAAGACGCCGGTGGCGCAATCGAGCGCCTGAGCCGAGCCAAGGAGATACTGGCAACTCACGGCAACTATGATTGGCTTACCAGCGAGGGCGAAATCGTCATACTCAACAACGGTATAGAATGGGCAGCGACCTACTTCGTCATGCTCCTGGTCCTCTTCTTCATCGGTGCCGGTAAATATGTCAGCGTCGATTACTGGATCGCCCGACGCTTTCGTCACAACAGCTGAAAGATACCTCGAATTTCTCCAAGGTACCCACCAGCGACCCGACACCGCTGTCCAGGATTACCGAATGATCATTCGATAGAAAGCAATGGCTTGGCGATTTCAGACGCTTAGATATCGTCTAATAATTAACCTATTGATTTTCATAGAAACGTGCCCGTAGGGTGGGCTGTGCCCACCGGTCAGGTGTAGTATTTGGTGGGCACAGCCCACCCTATAGATTAGCTAGTTTTTAGATAGCTTCTTTAAAGTACGTAGAGGGACTGAAATAGCCGCCATCAGTTACCCGTGGTGAGTACGGATTACCGGTAACCTCGAGCGAGCAGGATTTTTATGGAAATTTCAGCCGCAAATGGCCGCAAGTAAAGATTATAGAGACGGCCTGGGATCTCCCCTACAACATGCGGCGTTATAAAAATTAACGCTTTGTTTACAAAGGTTTTATCCAGAAATAGCCTGTCTAAAAAGGCAGGCTCTAAGGGGCCAGGAAGCACCGCTGATAGCGGGCCGATCTCGACTGATTTGCGTTCATTGGCGGCAAAAAAAGCTTCCGACTTACCTACCAACAGTTTGTTCCAGCAGTGATTATCATTCGGTAGCCCTGCACCGCTGTCCCGCCCCGCACGGAGTAGCCAGGGGCCCATGCTATACTCCGCATTTCCTTGACGCCCCCGTTCGGAGCTCGCTGATGAGCAAAACACCCGGTCCCTACCAAACGGCCCCTGGCCACCGTCACCCCGCCGGGGCGATGGTGGAAGATGCCGGCGTTAATTTTTCCGTTTACAGCCGTCATGCCACGGGGGCCGAGCTGTTGCTGTACGAGGATTCGGACAGCCGGGAGCCGTTCCAAACCATCCGTCTGGATCCGGAGACCAATCACACCTTCTTCTCCTGGCATGTGCTGGTGCTGGACCTGCCGTCGGGAATCCACTACACCTGGCGCATGGATGGCCCCAACGACCCCCGGAACCGGGGTTGGCGTTTCGATCCGGAGGTGGAATTGGTTGATCCTTGGGGCCGGGCTGTAACCACCAACCGTTGGGATCACTGGGAACGCCAACGCACCGGCGTCAAGCCGCACGACTCGCTCCGGGCGGTCATCCTCGCGGATGGCTACGACTGGGAAGGGGATGTCCCCTTGCATCTGCCTGGCGAGCAGATGATCGTCTATGAGCTCCATGTCAAGGGCTTCACCCGTCATGCCTCCTCGGGGGTACGCTCTCCCGGCACCTTCTCCGGGGTTATCGAAAAGATCCCTTATTTGCAGTCCCTCGGCATCACTCATGTGGAGCTGATGCCGGTGATGGCCTTCGATGTGCAGGAGGTGCCCGAGCCGGTATGGGAGCGGGGATTGACCAATTACTGGGGTTACAGCACGCATAGCTTTTTTTCCCCCCATCCCGGTTACTGTGTCTCACCGGGAGCAGGTACCACTCATCGGAACGAGTTCCGAGATATGGTCAAGGCCCTGCATTGGGCTAGTATCGGCGTGATCCTGGATGTGGTCTTCAATCACACCGCCGAGGGTAATGACGGCGGGACCACCATTAACTTTAAAGGTTTCGGTAATGAAACCTTCTATATCCTCGATCGGATCGATAAGAGCAAGTATCTGGATTTCACCGGATGCGGCAACACCATCAACGCCAATCATCCGTTAGTCGCTCGTTTCATCATCGAGTGCCTGGAGTACTGGGTGCGCGAGATGCATGTAGACGGTTTTCGTTTCGATCTGGCCAGCGCCCTGGCGCGGGACGATGATGGCCACCCCATGCACAATCCGCCCTTGCTGTGGGGGATCGAGCTGTCGGATGTGCTTGCCAAGACCAAGATCATCGCCGAGGCCTGGGATGCGGCGGGGCTCTATCAAGTCGGGACCTTTCCCGGGTACCGCTGGATGGAGTGGAACGGGCGTTATCGTGATAGCCTGCGTCGTTTCGTACGCGGCGACCCCGGCGACATCGGCGAAGTCGCAAGCCGCCTCGCCGGTAGTAGCGATCTCTACCAATCGAACCTGCGCCTCCCCATCAACAGCGTCAACTTCATCACCTGCCACGACGGCTTTACCTTGCAGGATTTGGTGAGCTATGAACACAAGCACAATCAGGCCAACGGCGAGGGCAACAAGGACGGTTGCGACCACAACCTGAGCTGGAACTGCGGAGTCGAGGGGGCGAGCGACGACCCGGAAGTCCTCGCCTTACGCAAGCGTCAGGCTAAAAACTTCCTGAGCCTGCTGTTTCTGAGTCAGGGGGTCCCCATGCTGCTGGCCGGCGATGAGGTACTGCGCACCCAGGGCGGTAACAACAATGTTTGGTGCCAAGACAACGAGCTGGGCTGGCTCGACTGGGGGCTCGCCGAACGCAACCGGGACATGCTGCGGTTTGTGCGGGAGCTGATCGCCCTGCGCAAACGCCACCCGAGCCTGCAACGCCGACGTTTCCTGAACGGACAGCCACAGCTGGGCACATCCATACCGGATATAAGCTGGCAGGGTACCGATGGCAAGACCCCGCAGTGGGACGATCCCAACGGCCATACCCTGGGGTTCATCCTAGCGGGTACGGAGGCGAACGAGGAGGACCTACAGGTCCTGATGAACATGAGCGACGAGCCCCGAACCTTCGTGTTGCGGACACTGCATGAAGGTTCCTGGTATTCGGCGTTGGACACCAGCCAAGAATCGCCCCGGGACATCATGACCCGAGACCAGCAGACGCGCTGGACCGAAACCAGCTATCCGGTGGTCGCCCATGCCTTGGTGGTCTTGGAAAGTCGCTGAGCGAGCAGTCCATCCACTGCCGGGAGCCTTGGAAATTCCTTTGGGTGCGGCCCTTTTGAAACGACGCGGAAAAACCTGGAGACAACGGTTCAGCTGATCATTGTGTTGCGAACATTGCATGAAGGTTCCTGGTATCCGGTGTTGGATACCAGAGAATTGAGTTGTGCCCACCATTGGGCGTACTCGATATTTTCTTTTTTGCCGCAAATGAACGCGAATGGGCGCAAATGGGCCGAAAAATGCTCGGCCAGCTCAACGCACAAAGCTTTCTCGTACACGGACTCCAAAGACCCAGGACCCAGAATTTTGCCGACTTCGAATGCATACCGATAACACGTCGAGAGGTGGGTTCATCCTCATCGATTTTCCTTGAAATATATTTGCGTTCATTGGCGTTTATTTGCGGCTGAATCTTCTCCCCGCAGCCCTTACCCGATATTTTCCGATGGGCACAGCCTGCCGCCTAGGCAATCCCCGACGGTGCGGTAAACTTGGTCACGGAATTTTTTGATTCTACGGGGCGGCGTGGATCGCTGGTCTCAGGGCGAGGCGGCGTGATAGGGACGATGCGCGAGTTCCGCAAGGTGTCCGAGAAACCGGCCTCGACTCTCGGATTTTCAACGCCCGGTGCCATTTCGAAAGAGCCGCACCCAATTTCTTCTAAGGTACCCTGCGGCGATGGCGATTCGGTAACAAGGCAAGGGAATCAACATCCGGCCCGGGTGGAGAGGGCATATCAGCGTGGCTGAGCCTGCGAATTTCAAATCCGCAGGAAAACACCGAATAGGAGCCGGGACACCGGATCCTGTCGATACGGGCGTGACCGCATCGGAGGCCCGGACCCTGTGCACCCTCGCGAAAGAGATCTCACGGGAATTCGAGCCCCGACTCGAGCAGACAGCCTTGGTGCTCTACGGCCGGGACCCGGAGCATCTCCAGGCCCAGTGGTATGTCACACCACAAACCCTGGCCGAGGCCCGCGGTCTGTTTCCCGGCGATGGCTCGGACCTGCGCCAAGTCCTGCGGTTATGCCGCTTGGATCAGGACGGACGGGGCGAGGTAATCGCTAGCATCCCGCAGAAAACCGATACCTTGCCGGGATCGGGCTAGGCCGGCTTCGACCTACCGGGAGATGGTGCCGAGTACAGATGCGAGTTGGGACTGGAGTCGGACTCGGAGGACTGGCTCCCTACTGGCACGATCGAATCGAATCCGGCCGGCACGGTGGTCTCCCCCGGCGTCGTGCCACATGCCTCGAGTGGATACGGCACAGACCCGGACGGTCACATCCGGACCGGACCTGGAGCCGAAATCGGATGCCGCGCTGCTGCTGGAGTCACTCGACCGGACGCAACCCTGGGAACTGGCCCGGAAGCTCCCGCCCGGTGTCCTCGAAGAGACCTCCTTGCCCGACCGGAAGTCGATGACCAGTGTCTCCCTCACCGCCTACTTGGCAGCCATGCCGCCACCCCTATTACCATCGTCACGGCAACTGAGCGACCCATCGACAACCGAAATGCCAGGACCGCTCTACGATCCCCGAACGGCCCTATCCGGCACCGTGCTGGTAGGGTGCGACTTTGAAGTGGTAGGCGCGGGCTTACCCGCGCTCCAGCCAACATCACGCGGTGACGGTTTCATACCTGCGTTACGACTTGAAAAGCTCAGGGATAGAATTTTTCAAGGTCCCCTCGAGATCCATGAAATCCTCCGATCGAGCAGGATTCCTCGCCCCAACCCGACCGGGCCTCCCAGCCATGAATCTGTTGCCGCCGTCATGACGATTCGGTGGTCCCACACATGACGGCGCTGCCCGGCCAGTTGGCACTGGTGCTGCACGCACATCTGCCTTTCGTCCGGCATCCAGAGCACCCCCGACACCTGGAGGAGCACTGGCTGTTCGAGGCCATTACCGACGTCTATCTGCCGTTGCTCGAGCTACTCCGAGGGGCCGCCGCGCGCGGCTCTCGATTCCGGCTCACCCTTTCCCTCTCCCCGACCCTGCTCGGCATGCTGGCGGACCCCTGTTGGATGGCCCGTTATCGGGACTGTCTCGATCGCCTCGGCCGGCTTACAAAGCGTCTGACCGAGGATTCGCGGCTCGATCCGGCGCACCGTTCACCCGCACGCTTTTATCGCCGGCGCCTCGATCATCTCCGGGCCTTCTATCTGGACCGGCTCGACGGTGATCCGATCACCACCTTTGCCGCGCTCGCGGACAATGGCTTGGTCGAATTGATGACCAAGGCGGCTACCCCTGACTACACCCCTGCTGCGTAGCCAACCGGTGGCGGTACGCGCCCCGCTACGGGTAGCGCGGGACCATTTTCAAGCCACCTTCGGCTACGCCCCGGACGGACTCTGGTTATCGGAATGCGGCTATTATCCCGGACTCGAGCACGAGATCGCCCAGGCTGGCTACCGCTACATCGTCCTTGATGCGCATGGGTTACAGCAGGCGACGTCGCTCCACGCCACGGGGTCTACGCCCCTAGCTCGGCCGGCGGCACAGTTGCGGTCTTCGGTCGCGATCCAGATTCGGCGCAGGAGCTCTGGAGCCCCGCCGCCGGGTACCCCGGTCTCCCTGTACCGCAAGTATCACCGGGATCTAGGCTACCAGGACGATACGGACCTACTGGCGGATTTCCTCCCCTCGGGAGTCGAAGCCGTACCGACGGGACTTAAGTTCCACTGCGTCACCGGAGGCTCGGATACTAAGGCCCTCTATGAGCCCGCGGCTGCCCTAGCACAGGCTACTCGTGATGCACGACACTTCATCGCAAGTCGCCGTCGGCAGATCGAATTCTTGTCCTTCACCGCTCGGCCCCTGCTCATCGTCGCACCCTGGAGGAGCATAGGAAAGCGAGGGAGCGTAAGCGACGAGCGGAGTGCGACGACCCCCGCGTAGCCGTAGGGCCGAGCGTTTCGTCGGAGTGTGGCGCGTGAGCGCCGGCGGAGACGAAATGCAAAGCCATGCGATAGCGTCAAGTCATTGCGGGAGTCCTGGCGCCGCGCGGAGTGCGCGCCGGGACGAACGTGGGCCGCCGAAGGCCATGGCCGTCGCCTGATTTTTTGCACCCGAAATCGGACGGACCCCATTTCGGGTTTCGCGAAAAATGGCGACGCTCCGGATAGATGCCGAGCTATTCGGACATTAGTGGTTCGAGGGGCCGGCCTTTCTCGATAGTCTCATCCGTTGTCTCGATACGACACCGGACATTCGACCCGTGACCCTGGATGAGCACCTGCGGTCATATGGGACCGCGGAGGAGATTCCGTCCCGCGCCCTCGAGCTGGGGCGAGCATGGCTAAAATAGTACTTGGCTGCACCCGGACACGGGCTGGGTCTACCTACATCTGCATCAGGCGGCAGGAGAGCTTCAGGGGCTGGTCGATCGACACGAGGGGATGCTGGGTCCGGATCGGACCTCCCGTCTATTGCGACAGGCGGCCCGCTCCTTGCTGCTGGCACAAAGCTCGGATTGGACCTTACCATATGGGGCGAGGTATTGGGTCGGCCTACTGTGAATCGCGCCTGCGCACTCAGTTGGCCCGGTTCCGTCTCCTGGCCGGGGCCTTGCGCAGCGGCCGGATTCAAGACCAACAGCTCATCGCGCCGGAGCGGATGGACAACCTGTTCCCCGACCTGGATCCGAGACACTTCGGGGACCTTGAATTCTTCCAAGGTGGGTTTCTTTACAGCGGGAAAATTTCCTCCCTGGAATTTTCCCTTTGCGCCAAGTCGAAATGTGATTCGGGTGCGGCTCTTTTGAAACGACGTGGAGAAACCTGGAAACAAAGGCTTATCCGAGGTTTTCCTATCTCACGCAGCGGCGCTATAAGGTATGGTCTTTACGTGGCGTCGTTGCGGCATTGTGTGAACTATTCTTCTCAGCTAATCGGTCAATCCGTTTGCGACACGGTAATTATTCAAGACCTCTTGCTAAGAAGTAGGCTATGAGAGTACTCTGTAACTATACTTGAACAGAACTCCTTAACCAATTCTTCAGAAATACCTAGCGACGAGATTAAGCGGCTGCGTGAACGGGTTGCGGAGCAGACTGCGATCATTGAGGGGCAAACGGCGACCATTGAGCAGATGCATGAGTGCATTCAGGAATTCGAAGCACGTCTGGCTAAGGATAGCCACAACTCCAGCCGGCCACCATCCTCAGACTATCCGTTCAAGAAGCCACCACCACGTCCGCGGCGCCAACCCAGCGGGCGCAAGCCCGGTGAACAACCGGGTCGGCGTCACCCGCTCCCTGGTCGATGCCCCCGATCAGTGCGTGATCATCCCGCTGCCGGGGAACTGTGCGGGCCGGGCGCGGCGGCACCGAGATCGCCGCTACGATGCTCGCAGAGCGACGCCAAGTGGTCGAGGGATCCAACGTGAGGTCGTTGAGTACCGCATTGTCAGCGGGACTTGTGCCTGCGGGCGCGCGCAATGCAGCACGTTTCCCGCGGGGATCGAGGTCCCGGTGCAATACGGACCGAGCGTGTCGGCCTTTGCGGTGTACATGACTCAATATCAGCTGCTGCCCTACCAGCGCACCGCCGAGGTGCTCAATGAGCTGGCCGGCCTGGCGATCTCACCGGTACCCTCCAGCACGCCGTACGGGTGGCCGCCGCCCGCCTGGAGGTGCCAGTCAACGCGATTCGCGATGCACTCGTCGCGGCGCCAGTGGCCCATGCCGATGAAACCAGCCGGTGCGTGAACGGCACTCTGCACTAGCTGCCTGTGCTCAGCACCAACCGGCTTACGGCCTACTTCTCCCAAACGTGGTGCCGAGGCCCTGGATGCGTTCGGCTTGTTGGCACCGTTCGCTGGCGTACTCGTGCTTGATCACAGGTCAGCCTGCCAGCGCTACCAATGTCTGCATGCCTTCTGCAATGCCCATAATCTGCGCGAGCTGATCGCCATCGCTGAGAGGTCCCCGAGCCAGCCGTGGGCAACCGATATGATCACGCTGTTATGCCAAGCCAATGCCGTGGTCGGCGAGGCCCAGGCCCAGGACCTTGAGGCGCTGCCCGCCAGCAACGGCGAGCACTTGCGGACCCGCTACGACACCATCCTCAGTAAAGCCGAAGCCGGCAATCCTCCCCGTCCCCGCCGTCCCCGCCGTCCCCGCACCCGCGGGCGGGTCAAACAATCCCCGGCCTACAACCTTATTCGGCGGCTACGCGAGCGCCGCAACGAGGCCCTGCGCTTCCTCACCGACCTGCGCGTTCCCTTCGACAGCAACCAAGCCGAACGCGACCTTCGCATGCCCAAGTTCAAGCAGAAATCCTCTGGCTGCTTCCGCTCCGATACCGGCGCCGGGGACTTTGCCATTATCCGCTCCTACCTCTCAACTCTCCGCAAACAATCCGACGATCTTTTCAACTCGCTCGTCCGGGCCGCCCCCCAATGCCCCAATTGGAGTAGCTGAATAGTTACCACGGCCCGACGGCACTGTTCTTCAGTGCCCTACGGCTTCAGAAAATCCGGCAAACTCAAACCCTTCTGAAACTGAATCGGGCTCTTGGCCATGGGGATTCTTCTCTTTGGGCTCAGGTTCAGTATACGTCCCTCTCAGGCTGAATAGCTGAACCTTGAGGGTAATCAGGTTTGCGTTTATTGGCGTTTATTTGCGGCTGAATCTTCTCCCCGCAGCCCTTACTCGATATTTTCCAGTGGGCACAGCCTGCCACCGATGAATCCCCGCCAGTGCGGTAAATTTGGCCACAGAGCTTTTCGATTCTACGGGGCGGCGTGGATCGCTACATCTCAGAGCGAGTTAGCCTGATATGGAGGGTGTGGAAGCTCCACAAAATGTCCGATAAACTGGCCTTGAATCTCGAATTTTTGACGCTGGGCGTCCAACAATCCGAGAGTTCAGATCGGTTTTTCGGTCCCGTTGTGGAGCTGGCACACCGTCCATTTCAAGTCGCCTCGCACTCTGCCAGAGGGATCGGCGGTCCGGGGTAATGGCGTTTATGCTTCTGTTCGAAATGAAACGTCAGGTAGGCGGCCAAATTGCCACTGACCTTCAGCAAGCGTAGTTTGAAGATGGCCTCAGCCCGCTCCAGACCCCAACGCGCGCCGGTAATATCCATCCGATCCTTGACCAGGTAACGGCAGGCGCCTTCGATAACCCCGGTTGCGATCGGCAGCCTATATGCCAGGGCTTGATCGTATTGGAGTCGTTCCTGGTTGTTGTCGATGTAGTCGGCGGCTTTGTCTACCGGTTTGCGTTCGCTGAGGTATTCGAGGACATGGACAGAATCCTGGACCACCACGGGATCGACCGGATAGTGCTTGGCGACGGCCGAGACCTGGCGCAGCAGGTCTGGCTGGCCATCGGTCAACACCACCCAGCGCATCTGCTGGTCAGGATCACGGCGCGCGGCCTCGGCACAGGCCTGCTCAATCACCGTCCCCTGATCGGCCTCCACCCAGGCCCAGGTGCGTTTGTTCTCTGGTCGCGGCCGTTTCCGCTCGGGCGGTTGTTCAAGACCCAGGATCGACTTGGCGGTGCGCGGATAGGGATCGACCTCGTAGACCGAGACCACCGTGGCCATCCGCTTGCGGTTCTTCTTCTCCCCGGGACGGAGCCGTGTGTGTTGTTTGTGCTCCTCTCGCTCCATGGCCCTACGAGTGGCTGCGCACAGACCCTTAGGATGCATCACGATACCCTTGCCATCGGCGCTGATCACCAGAAGCGTGCCCTTATCCCGAGCCATTTGGGGCCGTGCTCGCGCCTGACCATAAAAGGTGTCGAAGTCCTGGCTCAGGTGCACGGCCACCTCCTCGGCCTGCCGCTTCGCCATCTGCCCACCACCCGAACCTTCCAACTGATCCGCGAACAATCTGTTCCACAAGGACTTCTCGCCGTCCATGCGAGTACTAGTCTGGCGGTAGGTTCAGCTTCGCATCTAGGGGAAAGGCACTCTTCACACCCCGCCTCCCATAGCCAAGGCGGGTGATGACCACCTCCCCAAAGCGGGTCTCTAGATTCCGTTTGCTGCCTTCACGCCGATGGATCCTCACGATCCTATCCTCTTCCACCACGCGCGCGTGGATGGGCTCCTCGGCACCCCGCTAGTCGAAATACTCCTGGATCATCCGACGCAACAACTCGCTCCTTTCGGCTTGCATCATAACCTCCAATTCACCGTGGGTTACCCGCTGGGTTGCCTCATGCGTGAGCTTACCGAGCAGCTGTTCAAAGTGCGCTGGGGCTCCGCGTAATGCTCGATCGCGGCGACCGTAATCGTGTAAGATTTCATCGGCGGGGCCTCCTTGGGTATGGGGAAAAAGTTTCATCCCTTCAGTTTCATACCCAAAATGAGGCCCTGGCTTCAATATCTTCTCGCTAACACCTCTCTAAGCCTTTGTTTCTAGGTTTCTCCGCGTCGTTCCATAAGAGCCGCACCCGTTTTCAATCAGTGATCCGATTGAAAACGGTGGTGCATACTTGCACCGCACGGGCACCTTGAATCGCCCTTTACATTTGTTCCCGGATTTCCATGCGGCCATTCAGCTTGACCAGCTTCCTCAAATACTTGATCGGCGTCCTGTTTGTCCAAGGCGTCACCGTGCTGTTGGTGGTCACCGCCTATCGCACCGATCTGGAGCGGACCGGCCTCCTGTTTCTATTGCTCAATCTAGGTATCGGTACCTTGACCGCGTTCTGGTTCACCTCCATGGCCGAAGGCGTGCGTAAGCAGGCACTGTCACGGGCAAAGGAGGGCTTTGCCCGTGAACGCGAGAAAATCCGGGTGCGAGCGGAAAGGGAAAAGGCCAAGGAGATCAAAAGCAATCGCCAGCGGGTCTCCCGGCAGTCGCAGCGGATGCGGATGAGCGGTAACCTCAAGACCGGCATGCTGCTGGGCGGGGTAGCTGGCCTGGGTGCCGTCCTGGCACTAACACAGTTCATAACCCTGGGCTTGCTCACCCTGAGCACCGCGGGTGGTGCCGCTGTGGGATACGGTCTGCGCGCCCGCCGGGAACGGCTGGGGTCCGGCAGCGGCAAGCTCTTGCCGCGGACCGAAAAGCCGGTTCGGACCCTGGCCACACAGCCTCCCGAACCGAGCCGGCGTATCCGCAAAACGGATACCACCGGCAGCGGATAGTCGCCCCTCAGATTTGCCGCCAATGAACGCAAATCGGCCGAGATCGGCCCTCCATCAGCGGGTGGTGTTCTCGCTTTGTTGTATCCGGTGTAGCGGGTACCTGAAAAATACCATGGGAGTTAGTCTTTCAAGGTTTCCTTTATTCCTTAACAACAAGGATAGAATACTACTGGATTTTTCACGCTGCCCTCCCACCGGTGCAATCACAGCCGTTTGACGAAAACCTTGGAGCTGCGCCGGTAGTTATAGAAGACCTGTCTCTCCGCGGGTAACTCTTCCGGATCGGCCGGGACGAAGCCGTGCTCGCGAAACCAGTGGGCAGTCTGGGTGGTGAGCACGAATAAGCTGCCGATACCTTGCGCCTTGGCGACGGCCTCGGCATGCTCCAGGAGCTGGTTGCCTCGGGCCTGATTGCGATAATCGGGGTGGACGGCTATACAGGCGAGTTCAGCCAGATCCGCCTCGGGAAAACCGTAGATAGCTACGCAAGCGATGACCATACCATCCCGCTGCATGAGCGAGAAGTGATCGATCTCGGTCTCCAGGCGTTCTCGGGAACGCCGTACCAGCACACCCTGTCGCTCCAGGGGACGCAGTAGCTCCAGGATGCCCCCCAGGTCGTCGATGCGCGCGGGCCGCAGCGTCTCATAAGGGGATGCGGTAATCAGGGTCCCGGCACCATCGCGGGTGAAGAGCTCGCGCAGCAGGGCCCCGCGGGTATGGCGGCCGACCAAGTGTACCCGAGCCACCCCTTGGGTGCAGGCCTGGGCACCGACGCGCAGGGATTGGGTCAGCTCCTCCGAGAGGTTGGACGAGCCGGTGAGTAGGGCCTCGACATCCGGACTCGGCAGGTTGGAGATCAAACCTCCGGGCGGATCCGGCATACCCGGCTCTTCGAGCAGAAAGATGAGCTTGTCGGCCTGAAGCGCGACGGCGGTGGAGTAGGCCACGTCCGTGGCCGCAAGGTTGAAGACCTCACCGGTCGGTGAATAGCCGATGGGAGGCACCAGGACCAGGGCACCACCGTCCAGACACCGACGCAGCGACGCGCGGTCGATGCGGCGAACTACGCCCGTGTGCTGATAGTCGATACCATCCAGCACGCCCAGAGGCTTAGCAGTGACGAAGTTGCCCGAGACAACGGGGATGCACACACCGGCCATGGGGGAATTGGCCAGGCCGAGGGAGAGCAGGGCCTCGAGTTCGACCCGCACAGCCCCGGCGGCCTCCTTGACGCAGGTCAAGGCCGCGGCATCGGTTACTCGCAACCCATCGACATAGCGCAGCTCGGCTCCGCGTAGTCGGAGCCGTTCCTCGATCTGAGGTCGGGCCCCGGATACCAGTACTAGGTGGATCCCCAACCCGTGGAGCAGCGCGAGGTCATGGACCAGATCGGAGAGATCAGCCCCCGCCACGACCTCGCCACCGAAGGTAATGACAAAGGTCCGCCCCCGGTGGGCATGGATATAAGGTGTCGCCTGTCGGAACCAGTGGACGAAGGAGTCCGGGCCGGACTCTGATGGCGAATCGGTGGGTTCGGACATGGGCTCGGTGTCGGTAGCTGGTAACGGTTGAAGGTTATCCTACTCCGGGAGGACCTTAGAAACACCCCAAGGACGGAATTTTTCAAAGTCGCCCTAACCTAAGGCGATTGCCGGAAAATGGAGTACCAACTTAGGCCAGATTTTGGTTCGTATTCAAGGTGCGGCAACCGGCGCCTAGTAGACTATGTAATGGTTGACGCAACATAGAAGACGGACGAAAAGACAACCAAGGATGGTATTTCATTTGGCAGAAATCGCCTAAGTAACAACCGGGGGGTAAGCAACGCGGGTACCGGCCAGCAGTTGCACGCCGGCCGGTTCGACACTTAGCCACAGATCGATCCCGCTGGGATTGTACAGACCATCCCCCGCTGGGGTGAATCGGACATTGCGGATGGCATGCAGATAGTCTGCGACCGCGATCGCGGTCGCGTACCAAATATCGCTTCGACCACCGAGCCTTCGTGCCAAATCTTCCAGATAGGCCCAGCTGTTGGTGGGCTCCCCGGAATCGAGCTCCCAGCTGTGGCCATAGATGAAGAACAAGGCCAAGGTATCGTCCGGCTGGGCGAAGAAGGCATCGGCCAGCTCGCCGGCGGCACTGTGGTGGCAGCTCGGGTCCCAGACTAGCGGATCGGTGGGCAGACGAAAATCTCGGGTCTGATCCACGGTCCGCGCATAGGCCATGCCGAGCCTCTTCAGTACCTCGATGACGGTGGCATTGCGCGCCCTGAACGGATAGGCATGCCCGCGCACTTCCCGACCCGAGAGCCACGAGAGCACTGCGCGGTCGTCCCCGATCTCGGCAGCGATCTCGGTCCGGGACAGGGAGTCCAGGTAGGGGTGGCTGACCGAATGGGTCGATATCTCATGGCCGGCATACAGGGAGCCGATCTCATCCGGGCCGACATGGTCCGACTGGCCTAGGCGCCCCGAATTGAGATGGAAGGTCCCGCGGATCCCATAGCACCCTAGAAGCGCGACCAAGCGGCGATCCTGGACCGGACCGTCGTCCATACTCAGGACCAGGGCCTTGCCAAGACCTCCGGGGAACAGAAAATTCGCGGGGCTTGCCGGAATGATACCACTGAACGTTTGCGGCATCGGGGGGGTCCTGATACTCGATCTCGAAGGCTATCCTATAAGGGGACCTCGAAAAGGTCCGTCCCTGGAATTTTTCAAGCCTCGATACGAAAGCCGTATCGGCTCCTATTGATCGGACACAAATTTGTAAATCAGGTGGCCTCCTGTGAGCAGGCCACCTGTCGGACTGCCAGGGGAATTGAGAAAGCCCAACTCCTGGATACGCCAGTGGGCATTGTAGCGTCTGACGAACGCTTCAATGGCTTCATGCACATTACTCAGGCCCTGGAAGACCCGGCACGATTGCTGTTGCGGATTCGATGGGATCGGGATGACGGCCAGCTCGGAGAGTGTCCAAGGGAGCACCTTGGAAAATTCTGGGAATGGAATTTTTCAAGGCCTCCTCAAGGCGCCATCATATTTTCAGTATCTATGTAAATATACAAACGGGAAATATCATGTCAATGGATTTTTTGACTATAAACACACTTGGGATCGCGAATAACGCCGGCGAGAAGACCTCCAAGTCTCTCACAGGATACCTTGAAAAATCCGAGGTATCCGTGCGGAGCAGGGATGCCCCGCCGGCGTCCAAGAACATAGGTGATTGAAAACCCAGTATGAAGCAAAGGCCGGGGGGTCGCTTTGCGACTTGGAGCATTACAGGGACGGACCTTTTCAAGGCCCCCGGTAAAGGGCACCTGGGATTTTTCAGCGTGTCCTATTTATGGGGACCTTGAAAAATTCAAGGTGCCCATGCAGGGTAAGGATATCCCTTTGGTCTTCAAGCACATAAGTGATTGAAAAATCTGGTCAGAGCGAAAATCGCATCTTCGCATCGAGATTTAGAAAATGCCAAGGACAGAATTTTTCAAGGTGCCACCGATCTGTTCCGAAGCGATTGCCGCCAAGCCGAGTGGGCGGACCCCGAGGGCCTGTCCACTCGATCACCCCCCCGATTCCGCACGGCTACCTGGATCCGACCTTTTCCGTTTGGTCATGCAGGAAATATAGCATGGGAAGAAACTAATCAATTAGTTTCTCATATCATGAACATACTTGGATCGCGGGTAATGCTGGTGAGAAAGTGGACCGGGTTTTCCCAGGCAGAGCTGGCGAAGCGGATTGACGTAACGTCCGGTGCGATCAACAAAATCGAGTCCGGCGAGACCAAAGGGGCAAAACCCGAGATACTGGCCGCCCTGGGGCGTACCCTGGGTGTATCCATGGAGTGGCTGGCGACTGGCAGGAAGGGGCGGATCGCAGAGCCGGAGAGTATTTACGGTGACAACGCCTCGGTCTCGCAGGAGACTTGGCGCCTGCTGACCGCCTGGGAGATCCTGCCGGTCAACCTTCAAGGTCCCTTGCTGGCATTGGTCGAGTCCCTGGCCGGGGCTGGATGGCCGGTTGGGGGCCGCCGCCGCGACGACCTTTTCCGGCTCCTTGAGGGGGGCTCGAGGGGACCTTGAAAAATTCCATTCTTGGAATTTTCGCCCACGTGAAGTCGATTTGCGATTTCGACTTGGCTCCACATGCTTGAGCACATGCGCTCGAGAGCTAGTGGGGCCTCCCTGCCCCACGTGGGCACCTCCCACCCTTGAATCCGTGTCACAATCCCCGGGTATCGGAGGCCTGCCTAGGCGAGCCGATACGGAGCCCTGCCCTCTTGAGGGGACCTTGAATTTTCCAAGTGCCCGTATACTGGTGCCTCGGGCAATTGCCCCAGCCAAGATGCGTTAATAGCGTGCCTGTTGTAGTCTATCGTCACAAGGGACGGGGCGGTGCTGGGCAGGCAGCCACCCGGAGCTCGGGGATCTCGAAAGGGCCCTTGGGAAAATTCAAGGTGCCCGCGCGGAGCAGGAATATCCCGCTAGTTTTCAGGTACGTATGTGCTTGAAATCTGAGAGAAAAGCGAAATGTTTTCGCTTTGCCGCTTAGAAAATTCCAGGGATGGACTTTTTCGAGGCTCCCAGGAAACCCCATTTTCGGAATCTTTACTTTCAACCCGCACCGCCGCCGGTACGCTTGCATACTGTGCCGTCTGTTCCACCGGGTAACCAAATGAATAGGATGGGGTTGTGCATCCCCATACAGCCGCTACGGAATTTCCGGGGCGCCCTTTTTCCTTGGTTTTCTCCCGCAATCGATGAAGAGAAACAAGCACTATGTACAGAAGAGTCGTTATAACGGGTATGGGAATCGTTAGTCCGCTGGGTTGCACGAAGGACGAGGTCACGACAGCGATGAAGGAGGGGAGGTCCGGCATCGAATATTGTCCGGAATACAAGGAGCGGGGATTTCGCTCGCAGGTGATCGGAGCAGTCAAGCGCGAGTATCGGGAAGGCTTGGCCATGAAGGTACATAAATGGATGGGCGAACAGGCGGGGTGGGCCTATCAGGCCGCGGATGCCGCCATCCTCGATGCTAGGCTACCCGATGACATCCGGTCGCATCCCATGACTGGGCTACTCCTCGGCACCGGTGGTCCGTCCACCGAGGATATCGTCGATGCCATCAATACCGCGATTAAGAAAGGACCGAAAAAAACGGGTACACGCTGGGTGCCGAAGACCATGACCAGCTCTTGCTCCGCTACGGTCGGCACCAACTTGGGGGTCAGGGGGGCCAGCTTTTCGATCGCCTCGGCCTGTGCGACCAGTGCGCACAATATCGGCGAGGCTTGGTGGATGATCAGATCCGGGCGCCAGGATTGCATGATCGCCGGCGGCTCCGAGGGTTTCCATTGGACCCAATCGGTGATGTTCGATGCTATGCCGGCGTTGTCGAACCTGAATGACGACCCGCAAACGGCAAGTCGCCCGTTCGATAAGGATCGGAACGGCTTCGTGATCAGCGGCGGCGGGGCCGTGGTGATTCTGGAGGTCCTGGAGGATGCGCTGGCGCGCGGTGCCCCGATTTACGGTGAGCTGGTCGGCTATGGTGCTACCTCCGATGGACATCACATGACCGAGCCCTCCGGCGAGGGGGCCATCCGGGCCATGCAAATGGCGATGGCAGGAATTACGCCGGCGGATATCGATCTGATCAGCCCCCATGCCACCAGTACGCCGGTGGGTGACAAGAAAGAAGCGGAGGCCATCCTGGAGGTATTTGGTACGGATGGCCCGTGGGTCACGGCCCCGAAGTCGCTGACCGGCCATATGATGGGGGCTGCTGGGGCCGCGGAGCTGATTATGGCGTTGTTGATGATCGAGCATAGGTTCATCCACCAGTCCATGAATATCCTGGAGCTGGACCCCGAGTGTGCGGGACTCAAGCTCGCCTACGAGCGGATCGACGATATCGATATCGATTATGTGTTGTCCAATTCTTTCGGGTTCGGTGGCACCAATGCTTCTTTGTGCGTAAAGAGATTCCAGGGGACACCTTGAACCGTTCGAGGGGGCCGTGTCGGGCAGGGATGCCCCACCGTTTTCAATGGGAACCGATTGGAAACGGAGCGAGGTCAGAATCGCATTTTAGGCGATTGCCGGAAAATGGAGTGCCGGATTGGGCCGGATTTTGGTTCGTATTCAAGGCGCAGCAATCGGCACCTAGTGGACTAGGCAACGGTTGCCGCAACACGGAAGATGAGCGGCAAAGACCACCAAGATGGTATTTTATTGGACAGAAATTGCCTTAACTTGGCGGCTTGGGAAATTCCGGAGATGGCATTCTTCGAGGTCCTTCAGGCTCGATGGCGACTCGACACACCGCTCCGTTTTTTCGCTTCCTAACCTCCGGGGCTTGCACAGTGCCAAGCCCCCCGATCTTTCACTCCGGCTCTTGCGCGAGTAGGGTCGAATCTCCCTGGGAGAAGAACCGAATCATGAACAAAAATACCCTTTCCATCATCGATAACCGCAATGGAGAAACCTACGAGATCGAGGTGAAGGGCGGCAGCATCCACGCCCTCGACCTGCGTCAGATCAAATTGAATCCCGGCGATTTCGGGGTCATGAGCTATGACCCCGCCTTCATGAACACGGCGGCCTGCGCCAGCTCGATCACTTATATCGATGGGGAGAGGAGCATCCTTCGGTATCGCGGCTATCCCATCGAGGAGTTGGCCGAGAAGAGCAACTTTCTCGAGTGCGCCTATCTTCTGCTCTACAGCGAATTGCCCACCGCGGACCAGCTCGAGTATTGGACCAACCGCATCATGCGGCACACCTTCATCCATGAGAACCTAGTCCGGATCATCGAATCCTTTCGGTATGACGCCCACCCGATGGGGATACTCATCAGCTCGGTAGCCGCCATGTCCACGTTTCATCCGGAGGCGAGAAACGTGGGCGATCCCGAGGTTCGGGAGAAGCAGATCTGGCGCATCCTCGGCAAGCTGCCGACCATCGCCGCCTTCGCCTATCGGGTACGTATCGGTCGCCCCCACAACTATCCGGATATCAGCCGGGGCTACGCCGGTAATTTCCTGTACATGCTCGACTATATGAACGAGCGCGATTACGAGGTACCCGAGTCCCTATCCCGGGCCTTGGATGTGCTGTTCCTGCTGCATGCCGATCACGAGCAGAACTGCTCCACCGCCGCCATGCGCAGCGTCGGCTCTTCGCGGGTGGACCCCTACAGCTCGGTGGCCGCCGCCGCCGCCGCCCTGTTCGGTCCCCTACACGGAGGTGCCAACGAGGCGGTGTTGCGGATGCTGGAAGAGATTGGCTCGGTAGCCGCCATTCCCGCCTATATCGAGCGGGTCAAGAAGGGCGAAATCCGGCTGATGGGCTTCGGTCATCGCGTCTACTCCAGCTATGACCCGCGGGCCAACATCATCAAAAAGGTGGCCTATGACGTCTTCGAGGTCACTGGCAGCAACCCGCTGATCGATATCGCCCTGGAGCTCGAGCGCATCGCCTTGCAGGACGATTATTTTATCTCCTACAAGCTCTATCCCAATGTGGATTTCTACAGCGGGATCATCCTTCAGGCCATGCGCTTTCCCACCGACATGTTCCCTGTGCTGTTCGCCATTCCCCGCGCTGCGGGTTGGCTGGCACAATGGACGGAGATGCTCGAGGACCCGGCGCAGAAGATCACCCGACCCCGGCAGATCTATACCGGTTATGAGCAAAGGACCTATGTCCCCATGACGGAACGGACCCCCGCCCAGGGATAGGACCCTTCGTTCGCGATTTTCCCCCGGAGCTTGTCGACTATGACCGACCTTGTCATGCGTTTCAAAAAGCCCGCCATGTGGGCGGACGATGTCCGTATCCATTACTGGAATACCCGACCCCAGGGTCGGGATTTCACATGGCCGGGGTCTCCATGGCGGAAGCGGATGGCTGGCTGGTCCATCGGTTCCGAGGCATCGGGTCGACCAGCTTCTTCTTCAACGATGGCCGGGGCCATCAGACCGGTGATCTGTACCGGGACGCGGACGGTTGGTACACGGAAGACGGCCAATGTCACGTCCAGTCGCCGGGGGTCGGCCTCGGTGGCTGCGGACAAGACGCCTTCCCCGGCCCCAACACGCCCCGAGGCCTCGCCGCGTATCGAGGCCGACCGGACCGGGCTTGCCGGATTTCCGGGAGGAGACCATCTATTTCCTGCTCACTGCGCAGTTTTACGACGGCGACCCATCCAACAACTTCTTCTGCCGCGACCGCATCGGCTTCAATGACGCCGGTGCGGCCCAGGACCCCCACTGGCGCGGGGACTTCAAGGGGTTGATCCAACGCCTGGACTATATCCGCGACTTGGGCTTCCTGGATCACCCCCCGATCGAGAATCGTTCCAGTCTCGACTACCATGCTACGACTGGACGCGATCGACCCGCGGTTGGAATCGCCGGACGCCACCTACCAGGACCTGATCAACGCCGCCCACGCGTGGGGCATCAAAATTATCCAGGACGTGGTCGTCAACCACTCCTGCCAGTACGGCATCCTGGGTAAGGTATGGATCGACCACTTACCCATCAGATACTGTGTCCCCCAGAGCTCGGAGCAGGATCGGATTGATTATGGTTCCTACAGGGCAGCCTGGGTAATTACGCTTAGCCGAACCAGGACGACATCGACAATCCCCTGGCCCCGGACTGGTATCGGGAACGCCATAATAGAGACCCGCAAGGTATCGAGCCCCTGGTGGACCCCAAGACCGGCGAGACCGTACCCAAACCCGGCAACGACCCCGGCCGCTTCTTCAGCATCGACGCCAACCACCTGGACCCCGAGTGGTATCATCAGGATGGCTTCATCGCCGGCGGAGACTGGGAGAGCGCCTATCCGTTGCAGCACAAGCATCTCGCCGGTGACTGCATCGACTTGACCACCGAGCGGGAGAACGTCAAGGAATACCTAATCGACAGCATCAAGCGTTATCTCGACATGGGTGTCGATGCCTTACGGATCGACACCGTCAAGCACATCGAGCGCGACAATCTGTTGGAATACGTCAATGCCTGAAAGGCCCACAAGCCCGGGCTCTTCGTCTTTGGCGAGAACTTGATCAACGGCTACGGCTGGGGCAACCTGGGCGGCGGCGATAACGGACCCTCCCAGATCCGCCCCTGGTGGTACACTCGCCTCGGCTACGACCCGCGCGACCCCAACTCCGGGGGCGACTCGGGTTTTTCCCAGCTGGACTTCGGCCTCTTCTCCACCTTTCGCGACAACCTCAGCCGCGGTAGCTTCGAGGGTGTCGCCCGGGTGCTGAAGATGGACCGGATCTACGGTAACGCCACCGAGCTGGTCACCTTCCTGCAGAACCACGACGTTGGTTTGGACAACGAATTCCGCTTCCGCTTCAAGGGCGAGCAATGGATGGCGCAGCGGCCTACAACCTGCTCTGGACGGTACGCGGCATCCCCTGCCTTCTACTTCGGTGAAGAGATCGAGTTCATGAAAGGAGTGCCCCAGGACATCATCGGCAACGACGATACCCTGGAGACCACTGGGCGCGTCTACTTCGGCGACCACATCGACGACGGCCCACCGCCGCCACCCGGAACCACCCCCTATACAAGCACATCCAACGCCTCAACTGGATCCGCCGTGCCATCCCCGCCCTATGCTATGCAAGGCCCCGTGAGCCACATCGCCGAGTGGGGCTCCGGCATCTCCTTCGTCTGCGATTGGAACCAGGGCGAGAGCTATATGGTGGTCGAACTCGCCATCGGCGGCGGACAGGATATTCGCGTCGACGGCGTGGGCGATGGCCTCTATCGCGATGCGGTTATCGGCAGCGAGGTCTCGGTCCAGGATGGAAACCTCGCGTTCTATGTCAAGGGCAGCTCCGCCGGTATCTATGTCCTCGACGGTCCGGGCAAGATCGGCAAGGACGGCCTCTATCTGCGCTGAAGGACACCTTGGATTTTCGGTGGTGTTTTAGGCGATTTCTGTCAAAGGAGGAGCACAGGAAAGCGAGGGAGCGTAAGCGACGAGCGGAGTGCGACGATCCCCGCGTAGCCGTAGGGTCGGGCGTGTCGTCGGAGTGCGGCGCGTGAGCACCGGCGGAGACAAAATGCAAGGCCATGCGATACGGCGTCAAGTCGTTGTGGGAGTCCTGGCGCCGCGCGGAGTGCGCGCCGGGATGGACGCAGGACGAATGTGGGCCGACGCAAGCGATGAGGCTCAGAATCTGTAGAATTGTGTAGAAACTGGGTAACTATGGACCTTTTCCAAGAAGTAGGTTACGCGCGTATCCTGGAACCATGCCTGAATAGAACTCCCTAACCCATTCTACAGAAATCCCTGACGACGGGATGAAGCGGCTGCGTGAACGGGTTGCGGAGCAGGCTGCGATCATTGAGGGGCAAACGGCGACCATTGAGCAGATGCATGAGTGCATTCAGGAATTCGAAGCACGTCTGGCTAAGGATAGCCACAACTCCAGCCGGCCACCGCCCTCAGACTCTCCGTTTAAGAAGCCACCACCACGTTCGCGGCGCCAACCCAGCGGGCGCAAGCCCGGTGGACAACCGGGGCGGCGCGGCGTCATCCGCTTCCTGGTCGATGCTCCCGATCAGTGCATGATCATCCCGCTGCCGGGGGACCTGTGCGTGCGCGGCGGCACCGAGATCGCCACTACGGTGCTCGCAGAGCGACGCCCGGTGGTCGAGGTGGTGATCCAACGTGAGGTCATTGAGTACCGTATTGTCAGCAGGATTTGTGCCTGCGGGCGCGCGCAACGCAGCACGTTTCCCGCGGGGATCGAGGCCCCGGTGCAATACGGACCGAGCGGGTCGGCCGTTGCGGTGTACATGACTCAATATCAGCTGCTGCCCTACCAGCACACCGCCGGGGTGCTCAAGAGCTGGCCGGCCTGGCGATCTCACTGGATACGCTCCAGCGCACCGTACGGGTGACCGCCGCCCGCCTGGAGGCGCCAGTCACCGTGATTCACGACGCACTCGTCGCGGCGCTAGTGACCCATGCCGATGAAACCAGCTGGCGCGTGAACGGCACTCTGCACGGGCTGCCTGTGCTCAGCACCAACCGGCTTACGGCCTACTTCCCTCATCCCAAACGCGGGGCCGAGGCCCTGGATGCGTTCGGCCTGTTGTCCCAATTCGTGGGCGTACTGGTGCATGACCACGGGTCAGACTGCCAGCGCTACCAATGTCTGCATGCCTTCTGCAATGCCCATCATCTGCGCGAGCCGATCGCCATCGCTGAGAGGTCCCCGAGCCAGCCGTGGGCAACCGATATGATCACGTGCCAAGCCAATGCCGTGGTCGGCGAGGCCCAGGACCAGGACCTTGAGACGCTGCCCGCCAGCAACGGCGAGCACTTGCGGACCCGCTACGACACCATCCTCAGCAAAGCCGAAGCCGGCAATCCTCCCCATCCCCGCCGTCCCGGAACCCCGCGGGGCGGGTCAAACAATCCCCGGCCTACAACCTCATTCGCCGGCTACGCGAACGCCGCAACAAGATCCTGCGCTTCCTCACCGACCTGCGCGTTCCCTTCGACAACAACCAAGCCGAACGCGACCTGCGCATGCCCAAGCTCAGGCAGAAAGCCTCTGGCTGCTTCCGCTCCGATACCGGCGCCGGGGACTTTGCCATTATCCGCTCCTACCTCTCAACTCTCCGCAAACAATCCGACGACCTTTTCAACCCGCTCGTCCTGACCTTCCAGTGGCCGCCCCCCAGTGCCCCAATTAGAGTAGCTGAATAGTTACGGAACTGACATCGATTTTTAGCCGTTTCTTGATAATGGCCACGAGCATATAGACGGAAATGGCGATCTCGAGAAGACGAATATACCTGTGGACATGTGTCGTTGTTCTCAGCCCGCAATTTCGCGGGAGAGGTTGGCATCTTAGCGTACCGCAGTTCAAGTCGATAACCGGCATAATTCCAAAATATTTCCTTTTTAATAAATGGGTTATCCTGAATTGCTGGTCATAACGTTGGGATACTAGTGATCTTGCTGGTCTTTTCGTCCGTCTTCCGTGTTGCGCCAACCGTTACATAGTCCACTAGGCGCCGGTTGCCGCGCCTTGAATACGAACCAAAATCCGGCCCAATCCGGTACACCATTTTCCGGCAATCGCCTTATACCCGTCTCATATGAGAATCAAAATCACATTTTGATTTTGCGTCCTCGAAATACCGGGGGTCTTACCCTAAGTGGCTATCTGCCGCCACCCCATGGCCCATGATAGTCCGACGGACTCGAGTGTGAGTAAAGACCAGCCTCGAGGAGACTTGAAAATCGGGCGACCGGCTAGGTCGTGTAAAGTTGACGGATACCGGGTATCACCATGTTTACGGTTGAATTACTCGTCTTCTATCCGATAGGCTTCCAACGTGGGGGTACCGATTCACTGGGTATCGGGTCCCAATGGTGGACACGGTTGCCCTTCCCCTGAGAGCAACCCCGGGAGATTGGCCCGACAGGATGCGGACCGGTGATCTGGATGACGGCCTATGACGAGGCGGTCGCCTGTGAACAGGTCGTGAGCCTAGGTCGAAGGTCCGCCCGAGAGCGGGTTGCCTATTTACTGTTGGACTTGTTCCACCGGTTACGATTGCGCCAGCAAGACCCGGAAGGGATCCAAGCGGTGGATCTGCCCTTGACCCAGGAGTTGATCGCGGATGTCTGCGGCTTGACCCAAATTCATGTGAATAGGACTCTGAAATCCTTGAGAAAAGACAAGCTCCTGGAGCTGAAGGGGGGGCGACTGCATGTACCGGATGTGGACCTGCTGGCCTGTGAGGCGAAACATAATTACAACACCTTTACGCCACGCCCCTTGCTTTGATGCTGATCGCGACCCGGACGCGGCACCGCGCGAAGTGGCGCAAGCTGGATGCGCTAGCGGGCGGGATGGTCTACCCGGTCTTCCGCTCCCCTGGAACAGCTTGGTGTCGAGGTCGAAATAGGATTTCGAATTCACTCCGGCTTCCAAGCTTCGATGCGAAAATACGGCTTTCGCTTCGCTTATAGCCAGTGACCCGAGTTGAGGATACCGACGAGAATTCAGAGTTCGTCTAAGAACTAAATTATTGATTTTAATAAATCTGTGTCCAGAGATCAGGCTGTACCTACCGGCAGGTCTAGTATATTGGTGGGCATAGCCAACCCTACAGTTCAGTTAGTTTTTAGATGGCTTCTCAGGGTGCTCGTGCGGGGGCAGGGATGCCCCGCCGGCTTTCAGTCCTTGAAAGCCGGGGGTGGAGTGAAAACTGTGTTTTTGCTCCGCGGCTTGAAAAGGATCGGGTATCATTGCCCGGCACGGGCACCTCGAATGTTTCAAGGCGCTCTCCGGTCCAGACAACGAGACGATAGGAGGATACCGTGGAAACCTGGAAGTGCGTGGATGATGTTTTGCAGTATGCCATCGGACAGGAGCAAGAGGCGGCAGACCTGTATCGGCGGTTGGCGGCCCGCACGAAGAAACCCGGCATGCGGCAACTGTACGAGGGGTTTGCCCGTGAGGAGGAGGGTCACAAGACAAAGCTGACGAATATCAAGACCAAGAAGCTGTTGCAATCGGAGAGCGGGCAGACCGTGGATATGAAGATGACCGACTATCTGGTCGAGTCGGCAACCGATTCCGAGCTGGGCTATCAGGATGCCCTGATCTTGGCCATGAAACGGGAGAAAGCGGCCTTCAGGCTCTACAGCGATCTGGCGGAAAAGAGCTCCGACCCGGAAGTGAAGGCTACTCTGTTGTCGCTTGCCCAAGAAGAGGCCAAGCATAAGCTCCGCTTCGAGCTCGAGTACGACGAGGCGGTTCAACCAGCGAACTGACGAGAAATTTCGAATGGTCTTCCCGGCCGGAGTCCGCTAAAGGCCCCCTTATAACCTGAACGGTCGAGTCGACCGACTCGATTTCGCATCGGGAGGGATTCCAGGGATGGAATTCTTTCAGGCCCCTATAAAAATATCATGTTAGCCAAGCGCCGAGGTGGGGAAAACCATGAGAAACCAGACACAAATAGCGGCTAAATGGGATTGGCTGGCGGAACCGAACACCGCCCTCGACTTATATAGTGCCGAGCGAAGGGCCTTTTATGACTGGCAGACGGTCGAACGGGAATGGTCGGTAGCCACTAGCCGGAGCGCCTCCGCGGGTCGAGGTCGACTCCCGCAAGATCGGCGCAAGTCTCTGGAGGTGTTGAAGAGTCGTCTCGATGAGGCAGCGCGGGCCTATGAGCAGGCCCGGCAACAGCTTCACAAGGCTTGGAGTGCCTGATACCCAGTGCTCCGTATGATGCTATACCTGTTGCACGTGAATATTTTGGTCAGCGAATCGTACCCGAGAGCAAGGCGCGACGAGGAAGAATAGTCAGCCCAATGGCGACGAGTCGCAACGCGGCTATCGGGTACGGGCGGCACGCATCGCGGCGAAATATTCACGTGCAACAGGTATGAGCCATGTGAATTCAGGGCACCTGGAAAAATTGAAAAATGCAAGGTACCCGTGCGGTGCAAGGGCGCACCGCCATGTTCAATCGGGTCACTGATTAAACATGGAATCAAGTCGAATTGCATTGGGTGCGGCTCTTTCGAACGACGAGGAGAAATCTGGAAATAAAGGCTTGGCCGATCGTAGGGTGGGCTGCACCCACCTTGAGTTTGCTCGATATCTTCTTTTTTGCCGCAAATGAGCCGAAAAATGCTCGGCCAGCCCGACGCACAAAGCCTTCTCGTACACGGATTCCAAAGATCCGGGACCTAAGACTTCGCTGACCTCAAATGCACACCCGAGAACACGCCGAGAGGTGGGTTCATCCTCGTCGACTATTCCTTGAATAGATTAGCGTTTATTTGCGGCTGAATTTTCTCCCCGCAGTGCTCGCTCGATATTTTCCGATGGGCACAACCTGCCCCCTACCAATCTCCGCCGGTGCGGTAAACTTGGCCACGGGGCCTTTCGAATCCACGGGGCGGCACGGATCGTTAGTCTCAGGGCGAGGCGGCGTGATGTGGACGGTGCACAAGCTCCACAAGGGGTCCGAAAAACCAGTCTCGATTCCCGGATTTTCAACGCCCGGTGTTGTTTCAAAAGAGCGCTCCCCACCGGTAGGTGGCGTGCTGTCGCGCAGCAAACAAGTGGCAAGATAGGGGGCCGCGGGGAACCGAGACCGTTCAGACACTGGTGTGCAGGCTGGGCATCTTGGCTTTATAGTCCGTGAGGCCGCTTGGCGTGCACGTATGTTACGAGGTGTTTGATGAGAGCCGCGCCCAAATGCGATTTCGGCTCGGCACCCTCTCCAATCGGTGATCCGTCGAAGGGAATCGGGTCCCTACCCGGCATGGGCACCTTGAATTTCTCCGAGATGCCCTGAGCTTATCCGAACAACCGTACCCACCACTCAGGAACCATCAAGATGTTGAATTTTGCAGGAAAAGTCGCTGTCGTTACCGGTGCTGCCGGCAACCTAGGACACACCCTGGTACAAGCATTCATCGACCGAGGCGCAAGCGTTGCGCTGGTGGATTCGGACACCGATGCCCTCGAAAAGATCCGCACGCAGCTTCCACCCGGGGCCGAAATCGTAACCTTGGGTACGGACCTGATCACCTCCGCGGCAGTGACCCTAATGGTCAAGCAAGTCCTGACGCGCTTCGGGCACATCGATATTCTCGCTAATATCACCGGGGGCTTCACCATGGGTCCGCTGCTACACCAAACCGAGGATAAGGACTGGGATTTCATGCTGGACCTCAACGCCCGCACCACCTTCAACTGCTGCCGGGCCGTAGTGCCGACCATGCTGGCAGCCGGTAGCGGCAAAATCGTCAATGTTTCGGCGCGTGCGGCCACCGAGGGAAAGGCCCGGATGGCACCTTACTGCGCCTCCAAGGCCGCGGTCATCACACTTACCCAAAGCCTAGCGGCCGAACATAAGCACGCTGGCATCACCGTCAACTGCGTACTCCCCGGTACCCTGGACACACCGCAAAACAGGGCGGCCATGCCGGACCAGGATCACGAACGTTGGGTACCGACTGCCGCACTGGCCGACGTTATCCTTTTCCTTGCCTCCGACGCCGCCAGATGCGTCACCGGGGCCGCCATTCCCGTCTACGGGCAAAGCTGATCAATTCGGTAACCGCATGGTACGGAATGGGAGCCTTGGGACCCTTAGAAGCTATCTAAAAACTAACCAACCTGTAGGGTTGGCTGTGCCCACCAAATACTACGCCTGACCAGTGGGCACAGCCCACCCTACGTATACAGTTCTGTGAAAATCAATAGGTTAATTATTAGGCGGCTTCTTAGGCGATTTCTGTCAAATGAAATACCATCTTGGTGGTCTTTTCGTCCGTCTTCCGTGTTGCGTCAACCGTTACAGCGTTCACTAGGTGCCGGTTGCCGCGCCTTGAATACGAACCAAAATCCGGCCCAATCCGGTACACCATTTTCCAGCAATCGCCTTATCCCGGTACGGCGGCGGAGACTGGCCAGTACAGGCCCAACCTTGCTCGCCGTGCTTCTACTCATGGCGGGCATACTGCCACTGCCTGCCCAATCGCTCCTCGACGAGGAGGCCCGACAGCTCCTGGTCGCTGCGGTCGAGACCGCTGCCGAGCTCGATCTCTACTATTGCCCGCTGTCGCCGCGACCTCTCGGGTCGCCGTACCGACAATCTCAATCAGAAGCTAGCCAGCAAGTTCCGCCTAACCGTCCTCGAGGTCGAGGATGGCTTGTTTCCCGAGCGCTCCTATCGCCGGGCGGAGGAACGTTTGCAGCATGAGTACTCGACTAAACTTGAACAGAGCGGCGGCTGCAAAGGAGCGAAACAGGCCGGGATGCCGAACCGATTGCGTGCGCACTACGACGATCTGATTAGGGAGCATCGAGCAACTGCCATGAGCTATGACCGGAGCCGATCGCTACTGGGCTCGAACATCCCCTTCGCACCGACCGACACACCGATCTTGGAGAACGCCAGATGAAAAGACAGAAGGGTTTCACCTTGATCGAGCTGATGATCGTGGTTGCGATCATCGGCATTCTGACCATCATGGCCGTTCCTGCGTACCGAGACTACATAATTCGCACCCAGGTCACGGAAGGGCTGAATCTGGCCACGGGAGTCAAAACCGCCCTCGCCACCTTCGACTCGATGCGCGGAAACCTGCCCAAGACAAATGAAGCCGCCGGTATTGCAGCGGCCAAGTCCTTTACCGGCACCTATGTTGCCCGCGTCGAGGTCGGTAAGGACGGTGCCATCACTATCACCTACGGCGGTGACCGGGTAAACGAGGAAATCAAGGGTAAAACGCTCGGCATCAATCCCGCTCGGAATGCGGCCGGCGGGCTGATCTGGGTATGTGGAACCGCTCCCCTTCCGGCAGGGGCTACCGCAGCAGGGGCCCCAGCGGCCACGGATATCGAGGCCCGATATCTCCCGAGCGAATGCCGCCCATAAGACACCTATGCGAGCAAGAACACACTGCCATAGATCGAGCCCATGGATCGAGCACGCCGATGCTTGAGCTATGAAGCGAGGCGAAAACCACATTTTCGCCTCGCGTAAGGGAAAATTCCAGGGATAGAATTTTCCCGCTCTAAACGAAGAAAAACTCCAAGGATGGAATTTTCAAAGGTCCCATCGAGAGGCTCCGGGGATAGAGCTTTTCGAGGCCCCGCCATAATCGCCCCCAACCCGAACACCCGATAACCAAGTCGAGTGATCCTCCTCCGTTCGGACCCATCTCCGGCTCGGGAATCAACGCCAAGCCCCTGGAAATCAGAGTGAGAAACCTTTCGTCCCGATCGTTCTTCGCACCTTTTCAATACGATCCAACTCGGTCAGGTGGGTTGCTTCAAAATCGAATCCTTAGCTCTTCAAGGCTTTGAATAAGGTTTCGATTTCCCAACGCCATTTATCGTCGCCCGGGATGGCGGTGACCCGAGAGGCATCTGGACTGAGAATGATGAGGGATTCACCACTCATCAAACGCGTTCCCGTGACCGAGAGCTTCTGACCCCAAACAACCCGTTGTCCCCTCAGTTGGATGACTTCGCCGCGTGCCAAGTTACGAAAGAACCGGAGCGTTGCCATTTTTCGCGAAACCCGAAATGGGGTCCGTCCGATTTCGGGTGCAAGAAATCAGGCGATGGCCATTGCCTTCGGCGGCCCAGTTCGTCCTGCGTCCGTCCCGGCGCGCATTCCGCGCGGTGCCAGGACTCCCGCAAGGACTTGACGCCGTGTCGCATGGCGTTGCATTTCGTCTCCGCCGGCGCTCACGCGCCGTATCCCGACGAAACGACCGGCCCTACGGTTACGCGGGGGTCGGCGCACTCCGCTCGTTGCTTACGCTCCCTCGCTTTCCTGTGCTCCTCCTTTGCGGGTCGGTGCCATGCCATTCTAGCGCCGAGCGACGCGTGTGTTGTGCTTAATGCGAATCTCGAATTTTATTTTATTTTTAGTAACTATTCAGCTACTCCAATTGGGGCATTGGGGGTTGCCTTTGGAACGTCAGGACGAGCGAGTTGAAAAGATCGTCGGACTGTTTGCGGCAGGTCGAAAGGCAGGAGCGGATGATGGCAAAGGCATCCACGCCGATTTCGGAGCGAAAACAATCGGAGACTTTCTGCTTGAGTTTGGGCATTGTAGGTCGCGTTCGGCCCGGTTGTTGTCGAAGGGAACGCGCCGGTCGGTGAGGAAGCGCAGGACCTCGTTGCGGTGCTCGCGCAGTCGCCGAATGAGGTTGCAGGCCGGGGATTGTTTGACTTGCCCGCGGATGCCAGGACGGCGGGGACGGGGAGGATTGCCAGCTTTGGCTTCAGTGAAGATGGTGTCGTAGCGGGTCTGCAAGCGCTCGACGTCGCCGGTGGGCAATGCCTTGAGGTCCTGGGCCTCGCCGACCAGGGCATTGGCTTGGCACAACAGCGCGATCATATCGGTTGCCCACGGCTGGCTCGGGGACCTCTCAGCGATAGCGGTTAACTCACGTAGATGATGGGCATTGCAGAAGGCATGCCAACATGAGGAGCGCTGGCAGGCTGACCCGTGGTCATGCACGAGTACGCCAGCGAACGGCGCCAACAAACCGAACGCATCCAGGGCCTCGGCACCACGTTTGGGATGAGGGAAGTAGGCCGTAAGCCGATCGGTGCTGAGTACGTGTAGCCAGTACAGGTTGCCGTTCACGCGCCGGCCGGCTTCGTCGGCATGGACCACTGGCGCGGTGATGAGTGCGCGGCGAATCGCGTTGACTGGCGCCTCCAGGCAGGTAGCCGCCACCCGTACGGCGCGCTGGAGGGTGCCCGGTGAGATCCCAAGGCCGGCCAGCTCATTGAGCACCCCGGCGGTGCGCTGGTAGGGCAACAACTGGTAACTGGTATTGGGTCATGTAGACCGCAAAGGAGGAGCCCAGGAAAGCGAGGGAGCGTAAACGACGAGCGGAGTGCGGGAGTGCGACGACCCCCGCGTAGCCGTAGGGCCGAGCGTTTCGTCGGAGTGCGGCGCGCGAGCGCCGGCGGAGACGAAATGCAAGGCCATGCGACACGGCGTCAAGTCCTTGCGGGAGTCCTGGCGCCGCGCGGAGTGCGCGCCGGGACGGACGCAGGACGAACGTGGGCCGCCGAAGGCCATGGCCGTCGCCTGATTTTTTGCACCCGAAATCGGACGGACCCCATTTCGGGTTTCGCGAAAGATGGCGACGCTCCGGTTGATCCATGGTCGTGGCACCGGTGATAGCGGTGGTCACGAAGGGCTGACGGATGACCCAAGCCAAGGCTATCCGGGCCGGGTCCAGACCCTGCGCGGCGGGCCAAGGCGACATAGGCCGCGGTGGCCTGAGCCGCACGTGGGCCGGAATAGCGATCGAACTGGGTCAAACGGGCACCGACCGGGCGCGCACCGTCGAGATATTTGCCCGACAGCACGCCGAAGGCCAACAACCCACAGTGTTCGCGGATCGCGATCTCGGCCAAGCCGATCTCGAAGGTGCGGTTGAGTAGATTGTATGGGTTCTGGATGCTCACCGGCTGTGGCAACCCATGCTCCTCGGCAAGCCGCAGCATACGCATAGTCCCCCAGGGCGTCTCATTGGAAAGGCCGACATAGCGGACTTTCCCTGCGGCCACCAGATCACCGAGCACATGAAGGGTCTCCAAGCAGAGGAATGCTGGAATCCTCGGTAGGATGCCGATAACCGAGCTGACCGAAATAATTGGTCTTGCGGTCCGGCCAGTGGAGCTGATAAAGATCGATATAACTCGGTATGCAGCCGCTGCAGACTCGCCGTAACCGCCGCCTCGATGTTGGGCCGATCCAGTACATGCCTTGCCGTTCCGCAAGTAGGGCAGCCAATCGGCCGGACCGGAAACCTTGGTAGCCAGGACGATGCGATCGCGGTCCCCGCGTGCGGCCAGCCAGCTGCCGATATACCGCTCGGTATGACCCAGAGTCTCGGTCCGTGGCGGTGACGGATACATCTCGGCGGTATCGATAAAATTGATCCTGGATGCAAGCGCTCGGTCGAGCTGGGCGTGGGCCTAGCGTTCGGTATTCTGCTCACCGAAGGTCATGGTGCCTAGGCACAGGGCACTGACATGCAGATCGGTACGACCGAGTTGTCAGTATTGCATGTGGTACGGTCTCCTCATCATGAATCCAGACGGACGTGAAGGTCGGTAAAGCCCCGGCAAGCACCGAGGACCCAACACCCGACCCTTGGTATTCTCGTATTGGAAACAAATAGAACTGTCCGGTTTAGTAGCATATAAACTGTCCGCTTTGGATACGGTAGCGGACCTGTGTGACACCCTGTAGCTGTAGCGGAATCGACTGACCTTGGGCATTATATCGGGCCAAGCAACGCGGTCCGTGGAATACGGCGAGGTTGCCATCGGGCTGGCAATGCACCCGCACCTTGACCTTCATGTAATGCATCCGGTGCGGTCCTTGGGGATCTGCAAGGCCATCCCCTCGAAGGAGGTGTCTTTGCCGACGATACGCTCGGGGGTCTCACACAGGAAGTCATCCAGCTTGCCGCCGATCCAGGGCATGAAGGTCGATCTCTCCTCCAGCGCTGGCGGCATGAACTCGGCATTGAAGGCCGGTCGATAGACTTCATCGAGGTAGCGGTTAGCCGCTGTCATGTCGCGGATGCCAGCGATGGCCAGCTACGCCCCTGGTGGGTACGGAACATGCGCTCTGAGTATCCTCGTGCCTCAGAAGAGTAGGCCGGATCATCTCGATCCCCAAGCGGGCCACGGCCTTGCCAAATGGCGTGGGGTTCTCCTTGGCTACCTTGCCGCCAGCTTCCGGGGTATACCAGTAGTGGCTGCCCCGATCAGTGTAGAGCGAGGCGAACAATCCGCGTTGCCTGATCACGTCGCGCACGCCCATGAAGCTGGAGGCCGTACCTTCCTCGGCGACCAGGCGCATCAAGTAATGCTCGTTGGTGGCGTCGTCCATAGAGGAGCACAGGAAAGCGAGGGAGCGTAAGCGACGAGCGGAGTGCGACGACCCCCGCGTAGCCGTAGGGCCGGGCGGTTCGTCGGAGTGCGGCGCGTGAGCCCCGGCGGAGACGAAATGCAAGGCCATGCGACACGGCGTCAAGCCATTGCGGGAGTCCTGGCGCAGCGCGTAGTGCACGTCGGGACGGACGCAGGACGAACGTGAGCCGCCGAAGGCCATGGCCGTCGCCTGATTTTTTGCACCCGAAATCGGACGGACCCCATTTCGAGTTTTGCAAAAAATGGCGACGCTCCGGGGTTACGACCAAATCCCACTTCACTCTCGGTACCCATTCGTGGGTGCTCACGTCCTGGTGCAGCATCATGCCCGGCTAGGCTGCGCGGGTGCGGTGCTTGCCTCGCCGAGGTGCCTTCTGTACCATACCGACCTCTTGTAGCTGGTTCTTGACCCAGGTATAGTTGCGCTTGCCCCTGTCGCGTTGGTATCAAGCGTGGAAAGGCTTAGCGTTCCAGCCCGCCTGTTTGTCGACGGTAGCGTTCCACCAGCGCCATTACCTCATTCGCTGGCCCCCGCCGGTGCGAGACCTGCTCCAGGCGCTTGTCGATCGGCCCTTGCAGACCCTCGCCCTCGTAGTGGTCAACATAGCGCCGAGAAGGTCCGCTCGCATATCCCGGGAGCTGGGTCGCCTCCACCTGTCTCAGGCGGCCTGCTTGCCACTCCCCAGACGCCTCTTCAAATCTCATCTTCCGAATCTCCTGCAGCAAGTTCGTTCGGCTTATTGGACACCTCCTCGGCGTCCAATGAAACTGGACACATCACGGGCTACAAGTCCGGACAGTTTATTTGCTCCCTACAGACCCTTGGTATACCCGTTGCAACCGAAATATCGCGCAGGCAACATAAGGGCACCTTGTAAAAATTTAGGTACCCGTGCGGTGCAAGGACGCACCGCCATTTTTCAGGCCTATCGGTGCTTGAAAAATGCCGTGGAGCGAAAACCACATTTTCGCTCCACGGCTTGACAAAGTTGCAGGGATATAATTTCTCGAGACCTCGAGCTAAGGAGTTGTCTATGGCGTGGTGGGGCAAGCTGATCGGGGGCACCTTCGGGTTCATGCTCGGCGGACCCCTGGGCGCCCTCCTCGGGGGTGCCCTCGGCCACGGTTTTGACCGTGGCTTGAGCCTATCGGGTGGCTTCGAAAGGCTGGACCGGGGCGGGCGCGAACGGACTCAGATGGCCTTCTTCACCGCCACCTTCTCGGTCATGGGACATATGGCCAAGGTGGACGGCCGCATCTCCGAGCGGGAAATCGCCCTGGCCGAATCCGTGATCGCCCGGCTCGATCTGTCGCCGGACATGCGGCGCATGGCCATCCGGCTTTTTACCGAGGGCAAGATGCCCGGATTCTCCCTCGACGAAATACTGGCGCAGCTCCGACGCGAGTGCCGCCGTCGCAACCTGTTGCAGATATTCCTCGAGATCCAGATCCAGGCCGCTTACGCGGATGGGCGACCCGGACCGAACAAGGAGCAGCTACTTCGACATATCTGTCGCTACCTCGACATCTCGGAACCCGTATTCTGGCATCTGGAGCGGATGGCACGCATGCAGCAAGGATTTGCGGCCGGCACCTGGAGCCAAGCGGGACCTATCCCGCCACAGCCCATGGACGACACTACACCGACCCTGGATCGGGCCTATGCGGTCCTCGGAGTCGAGCCCAAGGCTACGGACACGGAGATCAAGCGCGCTTACCGGCACCTACTCAGCCGACACCACCCGGACAAGCTGGTCTCCAAGGGTCTCCCGGAGCAGATGATGAAGCTAGCCACCGAGAAAACCCATGAAATTCGGCAGGCCTACGAGATCATCATCCGCGCTCGGGCGCTTTGAGGGGACCTCGGATTTTTCAAGGTGCCCTCGACCCGAAAGTGAAAACGGGCACGGTTTGGAGTAAATTACCACCCCTCGATATCTCGTTACCGGACCCGTGATCGTCACGGGAGCTACCGGCACCCACGGGGAGACACATCCATGGCAGAAGATCTGATCGCACCATCCATCCTCTCGGCGGATATGGCAAAGCTCGGTGAAGAGGTGGACAATGTCCTCGCCGCCGGTGCCGACATCGTCCATTTTGACGTGATGGACAGCCACTATGTGCCGAACCTAACCATCGGTCCGCTGGTTTGCGAAGCACTGATCAAACACGGGGTCACCGCCCCCCTCGACGTCCACCTCATGGTCAAGCCGGTGGACCGCATCGTGGGGGATTTCGCCAAGGTGGGCGCCACCTATATCACTTTCCACCCGGAGGCCAGCGAGCACATCGACCGCACCCTCCAGCTCATCCGCAACGAAGGCTGCAAATCCGGGCTGGTATTCAATCCGGCCACACCCCTCAGTCACCTCGACTATGTCATGGACAAGATCGACATGATACTCCTGATGTCTGTGAACCCCGGCTTTGGCGGCCAGAGCTTCATCCCCTCCGCCCTGGACAAGCTGCGCCAAGCGCGCAAGATGATCGATGAATCCGGATTCGACATCCGCCTGGAGATCGATGGTGGTGTCAAGGTCGACAACATCGGCGAGGTCAAAGCGGCCGGCTGCGATACCTTTGTCTCTGGCTCGGGCATCTTCCACAAAGGCAAGGACAGTGACCCCAACCGCTACGACAGCATCATCTGCCAAATGCGTGAAGAGATGGCCAAAATCGGTTAGTGGTGAGCCCAACGCAGATTCAGGTCGGCGTGGAAGCGAGAGCAGCTGAGGACTCCAAGTATGAAGCGACCCCAAATGATCCTTATCGACGTGGATGGCACCCTGGTGGACAGCGTGCCGGATCTGGCCTTCTGTGTCGATGCCATGATGGAACGGCTCGGTCGTCCCCCCTATGGCGAGACCGTGGTACGCAACTGGGTCGGCAACGGGGTCGAACGCTTGGTGCGCCGAGCACTCATCGGACAACTGGACGGTGAGCCGGATGAGGCCGATTTCGATCGAGCCTATCCCATCTTCATCGAGCTCTACCGCGAAAACACATCCGGGCGCTCGCATCTCTACCCAGGGATCCGCGAAGGGCTCGATTGCCTGCAAGATGCGGGCTACCCCTTGGGCTGCGTCACCAACAAGGCGGCCCAGTTCACCGAGCTCCTGCTCCGGGACCTGGGGGTACGTAGCTACTTCGACATCGTCATCAGCGGCGATACCCTGCCCCGTAAAAAGCCCGACCCCCTCCCCCTGCTGCATGCCGCGGAGCACTTCGGGGTAAAACCTGAAACCGCCCTGATGGTGGGAGACTCGGTCAGCGACGTGAAGGCGGCGCGGGCGGCGGGCTTCGCCATCGTCTGCATGAGCTATGGTTACAACCATGGGGTCGACATTCGCACCGCCGAGCCGGATGCCGTCATCGACTCCCTGACCGAAATCAAGGGCCTGCTGGAATAAATCAATGAGCATCAATGGGGTCGGACTCGATTGATTTGGAATAACGAGGCGTGGGAAGCTTAGCGTAAAGTCAGGAGTCAATCGAGCCTGACCCCATTGATTTCAAAGGAGAGAAAGCATGAACGGAAAAATAGTGAAAATAGTCTGCATTACCGGACTTCTGGCTTAGTCCTTAGGAGCCTTCCCTCATACAACCGTGTCGATGATTATTGAACCGACGACACTAGCCCCACCGCTTGTACCCTTTCATGGATTCACCGGTGACAGAAATGCTTTCCCAGTGCAGGGAACGGAAGAAGGCATGCTCGTCTACGCAACTCGTAAGATTGCCGAGCAGTGGATTGCGGCCCTCAGCTTCGACTTTCGTGGGAAGAGACAGTGAGGGTGACGAAACGATCAGCACATTCAGCGGAGAGATCAGTGATGTCCTGGCTGCGATCGAATACGTGGCAAATCTTTCGGGGATAGACCCTGAACGCATCGGTCTGCTTGGCCTCAGTCAGGGTAGATTAGTGGCCGCGAGTACAGCGGCCCAGGGATCCTCGAATCGATGTGGTGATACTTTGGGTGCTGGTCTCAATTCCCTGTGTGTCCTATATATCGACATTCTTCACGTGGAAACGGTAAAAGACGCACTGGATGCCCCGGAGGATCAGGTCATTTACACCCACACAGCCTCCTCGGGGAGAGCGGTCAGCCGCCGCGGTAAGTTTTTCCAGGAGATGTTGTTCTGCGATCCGGTTGCCGAACTTAGTAGATTTACCGGTCCCCTGATGGTGGTTGTGGGCTTGCAGGATACCGTCGTCATCCCTCAACCGGAGATGGGGGAGTTCTATTTGCGGTATCACGGAGGATCGGAAGCCCTGGTCAAGCTCGATGCCGGTCACATTTTCAATGTTCTGCAGGAATCGGCCGAATTCGATAAGGCCGTTGCCTGGAGTGCGGATTGGTTTCAGGATCGCATAGCAGAGATCGACGCAAAACGTCCGGCCAGGATCCTAGCTGTGCTAAACCCCCCAACACTGTAAGGAGATAAAGAGTCGGAAATCGGACCGGAGCATCGCCATTTTTCGCGCAACCCGAAATGGGGTCCGTCCGATTTCGGGTGCAAAAAATCAGGCGACGGCCATGGCCTTCGGCGGCCTACGTTCGTCCTGCGTCCGTCCCGACGCGCACTCCGCGCGGCGCCAGGACTCCCGCAAGGACTTGGCGCCGTATCGCATGGCCTTGCATTTCGTCTCCGCCGGCGCTCACGCGCCGCACTCCGACGAAACGCTCGGCCCTACGGCTACGTGGGGGTCGTTGCACTCCGCTCGTCGCTTACGCTCTCTCGCTTTCCTGTGTTTCTCCAATGACTCATAATGCAGGGAAGCAATGCATTCATAGTGCAAGGAGCAGAAGAAGGCATGCTTGGCCGCACGGCTCATGTATTCGCCGAGCAAGGGATTGTCGCCTTCCGCATTGATTTTCGCGGGAAAGGAGATGGTGAATCAATCGAGTCTGACCCCATTGATTATAAATTGAGCCGTCATTCTATACCCAAGTACCGGAGATCTGTGCCGAAGTCCACAGTACATGGAATAAATTTACAATTAAAATCAGATGGTTATTTTGGTATTCGCGGTTCTTCGAATAAAGCGACGGCTTGGTAAAACGCCTCAATCTTTTCTGTCATGTTGAATAAAATCTCTCTCAGCCAGTCCAAACCATACCTGAAAATACTGATGGCCGGATGGTGATGACTCTTGATTGGGATTGGTTTTTTCTCGTGTAACCATTTCCCGAGGAGATGCGCCCTGCAGAAGGTGATCGCTAACAAGGCTAGAAGCATCTCAATACGATCCAACTCGGTCAGATGGCTTGCTGCAAAATCGAATCCTTGGTTCTTCAAGGCTTTGAATAAGGTTTCGATTTCCCAACGCCGTTTATCGTTGCCCAGGATGGCGGTGACCCGAGAGGCATCCAGACTGAGAATGATGAGGGATTCACCACTCATCAAGCGCATTTCCGTGACCGAGAGCTTCTGGCCCCAAACAACCCGTTGTCCCCTCAGTTGGATGACTTCGCCGCGTGGCAAGTTACGAAAGAAATTGTGGGCCGGTGCCGTGCTATTCCGGCACCGAGCAATGCGTGTGGCGTGCTTAATGCGAATCCTGAGTTTTTTTAATGAGATAGCGAACAAATTCCGTACCGATGAATTCTCTATGGAGGAGCACAGAAAAGCGAGGGAGCGTAAGCAAAGAGCAGAGTGCGACGACCCCCACGTGGCCGTAGGGCCAAGCGTTTCGTCGGAGTGCGGCGCGTGAGCGCCGGCGGAGACGAAATGCAAGGCCATGCGACACGGCGTCAAGTCCTTGCGGGAGTCCTGGTGCAGTGCGGAGTGCGCGCCGGGATGGACGCAGGACGAACGTGGGCCGCCGAAGGTCATGGCCGTCGCCTGATTTTTTGCACCCGAAATCGGACGGACCCCATTTCGGGTTTCGCAAAAAATGGCGACGCTCCAGCGGCGAGGTAGCCATCAATTTTTCCCACCCCGAATAGCTCAATAAACCTGTGGATGAGTGGAATGCGTTCGTTCGTGTTGGAATTGCCTTTTTTATCTAACTGGATCGATAACACGGGGATCGCCACACCTTGCTGGATGATCGCTAGGCACAGAATATTGATATTGGTTTGACCGAATTTCCAGTTGGTTCGATCCATGGTCAGTAGATACTGACCATCGAGCAACTGACGGACAATAAACCGAGCCACGGTGGAGAAGTCGAGAGGAAAGGTTCTGAACAGGCGTTGAATACGTTTATACTTCGGGTCTTTCAAGACACCACCAGGAAGAGCGGTGGCTAATTGTATGGAATTGACGGTTCTGACCTTGATCAAAGCGATAATCAGACCGGCCGGGTATTTGGTTCTGGCCAAGTTCTGACCGAAATAGCCAGGCAACAGAGGCACAAGAGCGGCGACATTCTGGTCCATCGTTGGAGCCCTCCAAGAAAATTTATCTATTGATTAAAGGTTTATGCCAAAATTCGGCAAGGGTGGCTTGAACGCCAAACTTAACTGTAACAAAAATTCTTATTCTAAATCAATATATTGTGGTATATTGCGGTTTTTTTCCTGTACTATGGATGCGCAGTTAAAGGCATTGTTGACACAGCATATGAATAGCAAAGGTTACAAAGGCTTACAGCTCAAGCAGGTTGGTGTCGCCTATAGCGAATACGCCTACGATGCCCCGGTAAAATTGTATGGACCCGGCTACACGAGAAATGAGGAGGGGCAGGTACCGAGTGACGAAATAGGTAATTATGATTACACCTTGCCCGATTCGCCCGAGCTGCGGACCAACTGGTACCATGAACCAATGGAAAAAGGCCCAATATGGCTAGAACCCTATTGGGGAACCACGGCCCAGGCTTACCTAGCGGAATATTTCGCTCCTTATTCCTGGTATTCATGCGAAGACGAAGGAAAAAAAACGCATCGGTATTGCCTACGCGAATTATTCCCTGCAAAGCCTTCGAACCAAGATCGTAAAGCTGAATATCGGCTACAGCGGTTATGGCTTCATAGTCACGAAAGATAACAACATCATTTCCCCGGAGGAGCCAGGAAAGCGAGGGGGCGTAAGCAAAGAGCAGAGTACGACGACCCCCGCGTAGCCGTAGGGTCGGGTGTTTCGTCGGAGTGCGGTGCGTGAGCGCCGGCGGAAATGAAATGCAAGGCCATGCGACACGGCGTCAAGTCCTTGCGGGAGTCCTGGTGCCGCGCGGAGTGCGCGCCGGGACGGGACGGACGCAGGACGAACGTGGGCCGCCGAAGGCCATGGCCGTCGCCTGATTTTTTGCACCCGAAATCGGACGGACCCGATTTCGGGTTTCGCGAAAAATGGCGACGCTCCGGTGATTATACGATGTTGAAAGGCCTCTTCGATCCCAGCTTACCCTGGTTCGAGAATTTGACTGTACGACTGGATCTCGGTTTTTGGGATATCGAAAAAGACTATGGGCCTTCATCGAAAATTATTTTGTCCCATAAAAAGCCGAGAGAATCGAAAACAAATCCCTTTCCAGAGCTAACGAGCCATCAAAAAAAGGAAAATCGTAAACGTTCCAAAGCACGTATTTTTGTTGAACAAGCGATCGGTGGAATGAAGCATTTTCACTGTTTAACCCACCGAATCAGAAACCGATCGATTTCATTAATCAACTAGTTTTTTCTGCTCTCAGCGGGCCTCTGGAACTTTAAAATATATAAAAATTAATAGGTTATCAATAGGAACAAGTCTCCTAAAGAATATCGTAAAGTTTTTAATGAATTTGAATCTTATCAGAGATCGTACTGGTATTTCAGAAGCACTTTTTGGGATGGGCGAAGTTTACAGATTGTTGAGTAATCATTCAGAATCATTAATCTATTATGAGAAATCTTTTAGTGAGCATTGGAAGACAGTAACTTTGAACGCCAAGCATCTTCTCTGTGGGGAATAGGGGAAATCTTACGAATTACAGGTAACCTTGAGGCAGCGGAGCAAAAACATATGAAAGGGGTTGAGTTATGTGAACTAATTGGAGATACACGTAGTCATGGATGGGGAATACTTGGAATTGCAGACAAATAGGCAAGGACATTGTGATAATCTAAAGAAGAATATTTAAAGGCACTATCTTTATTTGAAAGAACAGATAGCAAGACAGAGATTGCCCATTCTTTGTTAGGGATTGCAGAAAACAATAGAATGCAAGGAGAAACAGATATCGAATCTTACTGATTAAGCTATAAAAATATAAAAAGGACGTAAAATGGGTCACTGCTTAATATATATGGAATATGGGTAAGATATTATCTTAATTAAAGTATGGGAATTCAATAAATAAAAAGATAGCTGAATGATCATTAATGGAGCTTAGCTATTTTTACTTAACCATAAGTTTAACTTTAGGAAGTTCTGTTTGTTGAGGAAATTATTAGAAAAAATAGATTTTATAGAAAATTGAATCTAAAGTTCCCATAACCTGAATCTGTAAGGTAGAATCTTGGATTTGGAAACAACCTTACTATAGCATTAGGTGAAAGAGGGTTAGATCCCTTAACGGTCCATATCATTCAACGGGCAAAAACCGCCAAACTTAATTTTATAGGCAACAAATCCCAGTGAGATAAGATCAATGAAATCAACGAGAAATCCGGACATGAGGGCACCTTGAAAAATTCGAAGGAACCCATGCGGGTTAAGGATATCTCGCTATTCTTACAAGTACACAATTTTTGAAAAATAACCCCATAGTCAAACTGTTGAGATTCCTTGGTTACCTTAACCTAAGTAAGACCGGTCAAATACCACGAATAAGCGCGGATTGATATTGAGTTGGTTTCTATCTGTAGTTTTCGACTCAAAATGGGTGTGATAGGCTCGACTGTCCCAAAGGTCCACTTAATAAGGTCGGAAACAAGTGTCTTTTCACGGTCTCACGAGCACGGGGTTTAAAGGACGTCGATGGCGACACTGAGGCGTCGCTAAGGCCACCCTATGTCCCCCCCGAGTCTCGGAGACCTTCATGACACCCGAAACCTTCGCCGCCCTGGCCGATCAGGGCTATAACCGGATCCCCATTGTCTGTAAGGTCCGGGCCGACCTGGATACTCCGCTGAGTGTCTATCTCAAGCTTGCGCGCGGCCCCTTCTCTTACCTGTTCGAGTCCGTCCAGGGCGGCGAGAAGTGGGGCCGTTACTCCATCATCGGGCTGCCCTGCCGGACCCAGATCCGGGTCTTCGGCCACCGCGTGGTCCTGGAGCAGGACGGCAACATCATCCGGGACCAGGAGAGCGCAGCCCCCCTGGCCTGGGTCCGGGACTTCCTGACCCGCATCCGGACCCCCGAGCAACCGGACGGGTTGCGATTTTCCGGCGGCCTGGTGGGTTATTTCGGTTACGACACCGTCCGCTATATCGAGCCTCGATTGGCTCGGTGCCCGAACCCGGATCGGATCGGCACTCCGGATATCCTGCTCATGGTGTCGGACGAGGTAGTGGTCTTCGACAACCTGTCCGGCTTTATGTCTATCATCAAGCATTTGGACCCTTCCTCCGGGGATACCCTGGAGGCTGGAGAGGCCCGCATCCGGGAGCTGGTCCGGCAGGTGAAGGGGCCCATGCCGCGCCCGGACCTGGGATCATCCCGAGCAGTGCAGGAGTCCGACTTTACCTCCGGCTTCACGGAGGTGGGTTATCGGCAGGCGGTGGCCCGCATCAAGGACTACATCCTGGCGGGAGACTGTATGCAGGTAGTCCTTTCGCAGCGCCTCTCCATCCCCTTTGGTGCGCCACCGTTGAATCTTTATCGGGCGTTGCGTACGCTCAATCCGTCCCCCTATATGTACTTTCTGGACCTGGGGGGGTTCGAGATCGTCGGCTCGTCGCCGGAGATCCTGACCCGGTTGGATGGTGATCAGGTCACCGTTCGGCCCATCGCCGGCACCCGCCGCCGCGGCCACACGGAGGCGGAGGACCAAGCGCTCGAGAAGGAGCTACTGGCCGACCCCAAGGAGCTAGCCGAACACCTGATGCTGATCGACCTGGGCCGCAACGACACCGGACGCGTGGCGCGGGTGGGCACGGTGCGGGTGACCGACCGTATGCTGGTGGAACGCTACTCCCATGTCATGCACATCGTCTCCAACGTGGTGGGACAGATCCGGGAGGACTTGGACGCCATCGATCTGCTGCGGGCCACCTTCCCGGCCGGCACCGTATCCGGCGCGCCCAAGATCCGGGCCATGGAGATCATCGACGAGCTCGAACCGGTCAAGCGCGGCATCTATTCCGGAGCCATCGGTTATCTGTCCTGGAACGGCAACATGGATACTGCGATCGCCATCCGCACCGCGGTGATCCGGGACGGTACCCTGCATATCCAGGCCGGTGCCGGGGTAGTGGTGGACTCCAAGCCCGAGCTCGAATGGAAGGAGACCATGAACAAAGGCCGTGCCATCTTCCGCGCCGTCGCCATGGCCGAAGCGGGCATCGATCGTCACCTGTGCCCGGACGGGAACGGTGACTACGGCTTGCCCGACAAGGAAGGAGGCTGAACCATGCTGTTGATGATCGACAATTACGACTCCTTCACCTTCAACTTGGTCCAATATCTGGGTGAGCTCGGGGCGACGGTGCGGGTATTCCGCAACGACGAGATCGGTCTGGAGCAAATCGAGGACTTGGCTCCCACCCACATCGTCATCTCCCCCGGACCCTGTACCCCGGATCAAGCCGGGATCTCCGTCCCCCTGATCCGGACCTTTGCCGAGCGTGTCCCCATCCTCGGCGTCTGCCTCGGCCACCAGTCCATCGGCCAGGCCTTCGGCGGCCGTATCGTCAAGGCACGGGCGGTGATGCATGGCAAGACCTCCCTTATCCACCATGAAGGACAGGCCGTATTCTCCGATCTACCCATACCCTTTCAAGCCACACGCTACCACTCCCTGGTCATCGAGCGGATCAGCCTCCCCCGGTGTCTCGAGGTCACGGCCTGGACCCTGAAGGCAGACGGCACCCAGGACGAGATCATGGGTATCCGGCATCGCACCTATCCGGTCCAGGGTGTACAGTTCCACCCCGAATCCATCCTCACCCGACAGGGACACGACCTGCTGCGTAATTTCATCACGGGAAAAATGGCATGAACATCCAACAGACCATCGCCAAGATCATCGACGGCAATCACCTGGACACGGCAGAGATGACCGCCGCGATACGGGCTATCATGACGGGTGAGACTACCCAGGCACAGATCGCCGGTTTTCTGGTCGCCATGCGCATGAAGGGCGAGACGGCCACCGAGATCGCGGCCGCGGCGGCCGTCATGCGCGAGCTGGCCACCGGCGTGGATATCGGCGGACTGCCCAACATCCTGGACATCGTAGGTACCGGCGGCGATGCCTCCGGGACCTTCAACATCTCCACCGCCAGCATGTTCGTGGCCGCCGCCGCTGGCTGTCATGTGGCCAAGCACGGCAATCGCTCGGTATCGAGCCGATCCGGCAGCGCCGACGTCCTGGAGGCGGCGGGCATCCGCCTCGACCTGACCCCGGACCAAGTCGCCCGCTGTGTGCGGGAAGTCGGGGTAGGCTTCCTTTTCGCCCCGGCCCATCATGGGGCCATGAAACATGCTATCGGCTCGCGCAAGGGGCTCGGCGTACGGACCATCTTCAACATACTTGGCCCCCTGACCAATCCCGCCGGGGTGCTCAACCAGCTGCTCGGCGTCTTCCGCGAAGACCTGCTCGAGCCTATGGCCCAGGTGCTCCGTGACCTGGGTAGCCGCCATGTGATGGTCGTCCACTCACGGGACGGACTGGACGAGATGAGTATCGGCGATCGGACCGAAGTCGCGGAGCTCGAGGGCGGCACGATCCGCCGTTACGACATTGCACCCGAGGACCTCGGCCTCTCCCGGTCACCCCTGGGCGACCTGCGGGTCACGGGACCCCAGGAGAGCTTGGCGCGGCTCCGCGGCGTGTTGGAGGACCGGCCGGGTCCGGCCCGAGACATCGTAGTCCTCAACGCCGGTGCAGCCATCTACGTAGCCGGCGTCGCCGCCGACCTGTCGGGAGGCGTACAGGCAGCGGATGCCGCCATCCGGAGCGGTGAGGCACACGAACGTCTGGAGCGCCTGATCGCCCTCACCCGCAGCTTTGGATAGACTCCGATGGTTGCTACCCCGGACATCCTCAAAAAGATCCTGCACCGCAAGGCGGAAGAGATCGCGGTACGCGCCGAGCAGTGCCCCCCGGAGCAGCTGCTCTGGGGACCGACCGAGCCACCGCCGATACGTGGCTTTGCCGCCACCCTGGCCGCCGAGCTGGAGACCGGCCGGCCGGCGGTCATCGCCGAAATCAAACGGGCCTCGCCCAGCAAAGGTGTATTCAGGCAGGACTTCCGGCCCGCCGAGCTTGCCGCCAGCTATGAGCGTGGCGGTGCCACCGGCCTCTCGGTACTCACGGACCGAGACTTCTTCCAAGGTAGCGACACCCATCTGCAAGAGGCCCGTGCCGCCTGCTCCCTGCCCGTCTTGCGCAAAGATTTCATTATCGATCCCTACCAAGTCTACGAGGCCCGAGCGATCGGCGCCGATTGCATCCTGCTCATCGTGGCCTGTCTGGACGACTACCAGCTAAGGACACTCGAGGCCCTGGCCACGGAGCTGGGATTGGACGTGCTGGTGGAGATCCACGATCGGGGAGAGCTGAAGCGGGCACTGGCCATCCCCGGTCGCCTGATCGGGATCAACAACCGCAACCTGCACAACTTCCAAGTTGACCTGGAGACGACACTCGGCCTGCTGGACGCCATCCCCGCCGATCGGATCCCCATCACCGAGAGCGGCATCGGCTCGCGGCAGGACATCGCCCGCCTGCGCGAGCAGGGCGTCCAGGCTTTCCTGGTCGGGGAGATCCTCATGCGCGCAGCGGACCCGGGCGCGACGCTCGCCCGGCTATTCGCAACCGGCGGTGCGGATGGGTCCGGGTAAGCGAAGGGTAACAATCGTCTCTCCCCGCGCCTCGCCGTGCACCTCGACCTGCGCGGGCCGGCAGCTGAGCCCGCTTGGCGGGAAAACGTCCGCACTCCCGGGGATGGGGGGCCAGTCCCTACTCTGGTCGATAGCCTCCTCCCCGAAAAGGCTCCGGCCAAGGTCATATCGGGTTCCGGATGATCAAGATGTAGGCGCCGGCTTGCCGGCGCTAAGGTGGGGTCGACACGTCGCTGATGATGGCCGATCTCGACCAATTTGCTTTGATTTGCGTTCATTGGCGGCAAAAAAAGCTCCCGACTTACCTACCAATAGCTTGTTTCAGCAGTGATTATCATTCGGTAGTCCTGGGTATAACAACCGGCAGGAGAGTGGACAATGAAAGCGCGTGTAAAATGGGTCGAAGGCCTGACCATGCTCGGCGAATCCGGTAGCGGACACGCCCTAGTCATGGATGGCCTGCCGGAGTCCGGCGGCCGTAACCTCGGGGCCAGACCCATGGAAATGCTGCTCCTTGGCATGGGGGGATGCACCCAGATCGATGTCTTGCAGATCCTGCACAAGACGCGCCAGCAGGTGACCGAGTGTGTCGTCGAACTCGAGGCCGAACGCGCCGCAAAGGACCCCAAGGTATTCATCCACATCCATGCCTACTTCATCGTCTCCGGTTACAACCTCAAACCGGAGAAGGTAGAGCGGGCCATAGAGTTGAGTGCTCAAAAATACTGCTCAGCCTCCATCATGCTCGGGGCCACGGCCAAAATCAGCTATGATTACGAAATCCGTATTGCTTGCTGAGGATACTTCGGAAGCTTCGAGATACCGGTAAGGACAAGGATAGGCCCCCGGCTCTCAAGCAGAAACATCCGTAGGGTGGGCTGCGTCCACCGGAAAATATCGAGTAAAGGCTGCGGGGAGAAAATTCAGCCGCAAATAAACGCCAATGAACGCAAATCTATTCAAGAAAAGTCGACGAGGTGAACCCACCTCGCGGCGTGCTATCGGGTGTGTGCCTTTTGAAGTCGGCAAAGTCTTGAGTCCTGGGTCTTTGGAATCCGTGTACGAGAAGGCTTTGTGCCTCGATCTAGCCGAGCAACGAATTCCTTTCGAGCGGCATAAAGGGGTGGATAGTTCGCAGCCGGATATTTTTTGGCTCATTTGCGTCCATTTGCGGCAAAAAAGGAAATATCGAGTCAGCCCAAGGGTAGGCATAGCCCACCCTCTGGTCGGCTAAGTCTTTGTTTCCAGGTTCCTCCGCATCGTTGGAGGAGCACAGGAAAGCGAGGGAGCGTAAGCGACGAGGGGAGTGCGATGACCCCCGCGTAGCCGTAGGGCCGGGCGTTTTGTCGGAATGCGGCGCGTAAGCGCCGGCGGAGACGAAATGCAAGGCCATGCGACACGGCGCCAAGTCATTGCGGGAGTCCTGGCGCCGCGCGGAGTGCGCGCCAGGACGGACGCAGGACGAACGTGGGCCGCCGAAGGCCATGGCCGTCGCCTGATTTTTTGCGAAACCCGAAATCGGACGGACCCCATTTCGGGTTTCGCGAAAAATGGCGACGCTCCGGTCAAAAGAGCCGCACCCGAAGGGCTTCCGATGCAAGAGCCGAACCCATGTGATCGGTATTTCGGTACGCCACACCAGGATAACCGAGCCCCGAGATACCCTGTCCCGATACCTGTCCATATGGGCACAGCTGGGTCCGGACGATCACTACCGAGGTAACTTCATGTTTGAATGGGTTTTCAGCCTAGAAGCTTGGCTCGTGCTGGTTATGCTAACCACGTTGGAGATCGTCCTGGGGATCGACAACATCATCTTCATCTCCATCGCCGTCGGTAAGCTGCCGACCGAACGGCGCAACCGCGCCCGCATCCAAGGCTTGGCGCTGGCGATGATAACCCGGATTCTGCTGCTGCTATCCCTGGTCTGGATGATGCGTCTGACCAGCCCCCTGTTCTCCGTTTTTGGGTACGGGATCTCCGGTCGCGATCTGATTCTGATCGGCGGTGGTCTGTTCTTGTTGTGGAAGAGTAGCTGGGAAATTCGGGGATGTCTGCGCGGTCACTCGGAGACCAAACATTTCAAGGCCGCCCCCAGCTATCCGATGGTGCTCGGGCAAATCGCCATCATGGATGTCGTATTCTCCCTGGACTCGGTGATTACCGCCGTGGGCATGGCGCGCCATGTGCCGGTTATGGTGATCGCCATCGTGATCGCCATCGGGGTCATGATGCTGTCGGCCAGGGCAATCGGTGATTTCGTGGATAACCACCCGAGCGTCAAGATACTGGCCCTGAGCTTTCTCGTTCTGGTGGGTATTACCCTGATCAGCGAAGGGTTGAACCTGCCCATTCCCAAGGGTTACATCTACTTCGCGATGGGGTTCTCGGTGACGGTCGAGGTCCTCAATAACCGCATGCGCAAAGAACGCGGGGAAGCCCCTCGATGCGTCGCGCCTCGGCAGTGACTTACGACGCCTTGATCCAATGCCACGAGTGCGGGCTACTCCAGCGCAATCCGCCCCTGCCTGCGGGTGGCGCCGTGCGGTGCGGGCGGTGCGGGACCCTGTTACATCGCAAGATTCCGAACGATCCGGACCGCACGCTGGCCCTGGTCGTCACCGGACTCATCCTCTTCATAATCGCTAACAGCTTTCCTTTATTGTCGCTTCGGCTCCAGGGTCTTACCACCGAAACGATCCTGTTTACCGGGATCGAGGTCCTATACCGGCAGGGTATGTGGGCCCTGGCCCTGGTGGTTTTCTCGACCTGTATCCTGGTACCGGGGGTGCGGCTGGTGTTGCTCCTGAGTGTGCTGATCCCGCTCAGGATGGGCCTTGTCGGGCGTGGACTCCCGACCCTCCTCCGCTATGCGGAAATCCTGAACCCCTGGGGGATGCCGGATGTGTTCATGTTGGGGATTCTGGTATCCGTGGTGAAGCTCGCGGATACTGCTGTTGTCGTTCCGGGGGCCTCCCTGTTCGCTTTCGTCGCGCTGACCCTGGTGCTCGCTGCCGTTCAGGTCTCCCTGAGCGGGGATACGCTCTGGTCCCGGCTGCCGGTACCCGACTGCCGCCTCGCACGTGCGGAGGTGCCCTCGACGACGGGCGAGACGCCTGCGTTCACGGGGGAGCGACCTGTACACTCGTGCCCTATCTGCAAGCTGGTGACGATGCCGGAAACGGCCGCCGGTCGCCTCCGGTGTCCCCGCTGTGGTACCGGCCTGCACCGGCGTGAGCCATACAGCCGCCAACGGACTTGGGCCCTGGTCATCGCCGCCGGCCTCTGCTATCTGCCGGCAAACCTGTTGCCGATCATGACCTTGACCGCTTTCGGCAAGACGCAATCGGACACCATCCTGAGCGGGACCATCTTCCTGATCAATCAAGGTATATGGCCGCTGGCCCTGGTGGTCTTCGTGGCCAGCGTTCTGGTGCCCCTGACAAAGCTGGGTATCCTCACCTATCTGCTGATCTCCATTCGCGGGCGCTCCTCCCGGTGTCCACGGGACCGTACCCACCTGTACCGGATAACCGAGCTGGTGGGCCGCTGGTCCATGGTAGATATCTATGTGGTCACCCTTCTGGTCGCACTCGTCAGGTTGGGCAACCTAGCGACCATTGAGGCCGGGCCGGGGGCGATTTTCTTTGCCGCCATGGTCATCATCACCCTGTTCGCCGCCAAAGCCTTCGATCCCAGGCTCATTTGGGACCATTGGGAGCCAACCTATGGAGACCCCGATAAATGCCGCCCTTGGAATTTTTCAAGCCTTGGTACGAAAAGGTGGTTGTCGCTTCGCCTCCCTTCATCGAGCACTGGCGTGCCCGATAAACGGCCGAGAATCCCCATCCCGCACAGGCACCCGGAATCTCTCGAGGCACTCCCATGACGGCATCGGAGCAACCGAGCGGACCGCCTGAGGATCTGCCGACAGCGATTGCCATACCGAGGAGCCCGATTTCTCTGGTCTGGCTGGTACCGGTCGTGGCTCTGCTGATCGGCGGCTGGCTGGCCTATCGGGCCTACGCCGAGCGGGGTCCTACGATCCGTATCGAGTTCAAGACCGCGGCCGGGCTAGAAGCAGGCAAGACCAAAGTCAAGTTCAAGGACGTGGAGGTGGGAAAGGTCACGGCCATCGATGTACACGATGACCTACGGAAGATCCTCGTCACCGCCGAGCTAGTTGCCGGGGCGGAGCGCTATCTGACCCGCAACACCCGCTTCTGGGTAGCGCGGCCACGGGTCACCGTAGGCCGGGTATCGGGCCTGGATACCTTGCTCTCCGGTGCTTACATCGCCATCGACCCGGTCACCGAGGGTGATCCGGAGACGGAGTTCGTCGGTCTCGAAGCCCCACCCCTGTTCACCACCTCGGAGCCGGGTAAAAGATTCATACTACGCTCCGAGACGCTCGGCTCCCTGTATATTGGCTCCCCCGTCTACTACCGCAATATCGAGGTCGGACAGGTCGTGAATTACGAGCTCGACCGGGATGGGAAGGCCGTCGGCATCGAGCTCTTCATCGCTGCGCCCAATGATCGGCTGGTCCTGACCAATACCCGTTTCTGGAACGCTAGCGGCATCGACTTCGAATTGAACGCGGATGGCCTGAGCCTAGACACCCAATCCCTGTTCTCTATACTCGCCGGAGGTATAGCCTTCGACACACCTCCGGCCCTGGGAGAGCAAGGGATACCTGCGCCCAGGGACCACTATTTTCCCCTACACGCCAGCCGCGCAGAGGCCCACGAAAAAATCTACATGGACAAGCAGAACTTCCTGCTGTTCTTCGACGGATCGGTGCGTGGTCTGAACGTAGGGGCCCCGGTGCTGCTTAGAGGCATCGAGCTGGGCCAAGTGTTGGATGTACAGCTCGAGCTCGACGTGGATACCTTCGAATTCCACATCCCGGTCCTGATCGAAATCGAGCCCCAGCGGATCCGACTCATTGGCGGTGATTACAAAAGGCTCAAGCAAACCAATCCTGTGGAGCGGTTCGTCCAGGAAGGACTCCGGGCTCAGCTCAAGTCCGGGAGCCTGATTACCGGGCAGCTTTACGTGGAGCTGGATTTCTTCGACACCGAGCCCACGGCCCAGGTCGAGAACCGCAACGGGTACCGGGTGATTCCAACGGCGAAATCCGCCCCGCTGGATGAGATCACCAACAAGGCGACGACACTCATGGATACATTGAACGCACTACCGCTAAGGGAGATCGGGAACGACCTCCGAGACACGGTCGCGGGGACAAAGGCCATCGCTACTTCGCAGGTCCTAATCCGATCCGTTGCAAAGCTCGAGTCCACGCTCGAGCAAATGAACACGACGGCACAGAGCTTGAATCGAAAGGTTATCCCGCAGCTGAGCGAGGCCCTGGAGCAGACTCGCGTCACCCTCGCGGCCGCGAACAACCTAGTGGCCACGGATTCGACCCTCTACCTGGAGCTCAAGCGCCTGCTGAAAGAGCTGACCGCCGCCGCCCGGTCCATCCGCGGGATAGCGGACTATCTGGAGCGCCATCCGGAGGCCCTCCTCAAAGGCAAGAGGGGATCGCGATGAGAATTCGATGGGGCGCAGGCTCCGCCGTCCGGTTACTCGCCATCCTGACACTAGGCGGATGCACTACCACACCGGCCGTCTTCTACACCCTCAGCCCGATGCCACCGGTCGCCGCGGAATCGGCGTCCCCGATGGCGTCGGGGCCGGCCATCGGGATCGGACCTGTGCACTTTCCGGCGTTTCTCGACCGACCCCAGATCGTATCCCGGGCCACCACCAACCGACTTCTGGTGGACGAATTCCATCGCTGGGGCGGCTCTCTGGAAGACGACTTTTTGCGCGTCCTGGGAGAAAATCTGGGCCAACTCCTCGGTACCGGCCGCATCCTCGTAGAGCCGGCCGAGGCGCGCTATCCGCTGGACTTCCGGGTCATCGCGGATGTGCTGAGATTTGAGGGCACAGCCGACGGCGATGCCGTATTCAAGGTCCGTTGGGGAGTGCTGGACGCACCCGGAGAGCAGACCCTCCTGGTCCGGGAACACACCTACCACAGCCGGGCCGCCAATGCGCAACCGGAGGCCATGATCGCGGCCCTGAGCAAGACGCTGTCCGCCTTCAGTCGGGACTTAGCCGCACAACTGCGCAGTCTCTCGACGCCGGTTATCGAGACTTCGAACCCACCTTAGGACCTCGTCTTTACTCACATTTGACTCCACCGGTGACTCCACCGGACGATCACGGGCCATGGGGTGGTGGCACTGGGGTAAGACTCCCAACAATTCAATGCTGGCGACCGGTTGAACAGAGTGTGCGCTCAGACCCGTTCCGGGGAAGAGGGGCCTTCGGTCGGTAACATCACGGCACGATTTCCCGGTATCGAGCATTCACGGGCGAGTGGTGTTATGACTTCGTTGTTTCCGGTGTGTGGGGAACAAGGCTCCCCATTCTCGGAACCGAAGTAGGGGCAACCCTTGCGGCTGCCTATTCCGCGGCCTCATTGAAGTAGGGGCGATTCATGAATCGCTCCTACATAATCTGCACCCTGACCCTGACCCTGACCCTGCACCCTGTCACCTCTATTCCGCGGCCAGCAAGGGCAACAACAAGATCAGAACACTACCCACTGGCGAAGCCAGTGCCGGGGCTCCGTTTTTGCTCCCCCTCTCCCCAACCCCTCTCTCGCCAGGGGTTGGTCTTTATACACACTTGACTTCGTCAGGCGATCACGGGCCCTGGGGTGGTGGCCGATAGCCATTGGGGTAAGACTCCCAACAGCTCGGTGCGGGCAACGGGTTGAACAGAATGTACATTTGGACCGCCATGTCGAGCCGCTGTAAGCCACGCCAGAGCGTTTGAGCACTGGGTGGACCATCCCCTTTACGCCCGAGGTGACCGCCCAGGGTGCCAGCATGCGAATCGCCTTGCCCAGGCTCGGTGGCTCATCCGGAGCGACGCGGGGCTTGTGGTGAATGCAATATAGGACCTTCCACTCGACCTCCTCGAAGAAGACGTTACAAGGGTGTTCCGGCCGGCGGCGCCCGAACTTGGTCAGGTGATAGATGCGCCAAGCGACCACCAGATCGACACCGAGGCAAGCTGGCAGACGATCGGCGGTGCCCAGCTGGCGGTCTCGGATTCGACAGCCGCTTTTGAGCGTGCGGTGAAACTCCTCGATACCCCAGCGTGCGGCATAACATTCGGCGTGCTGCGCCGCGTGCTCGAAGGTGGTCACCGCCACGCTGGTCAACAGGAGCCATTCGATCGGCTCGCCACCGTCCTCGGCCGCGCTTTCGTGTAAGTGGACCGCCCACAGGCGAACGGGGGGTGTGAGCTGTGGTTGGGCGCTTGCAGCTCAACCTCGCAAAAACGCACGCGGAGTAAGACCTCGCGCGCCGGGCGGTTACCTCGTTTGGGCAATTGTAGCTTGAACTCACCGGCCACTGGCTGCGCGCTGACATACGACCATAAGGCAACGTCCGTATCGACTCGAAACCGGCGACTGCGCTCAGCACGCACCAAGAGCTTCGGCCCCGTGGGTTCACGCGCGGCTTCGGTAAACAGCTCGTAGAGGTCCAACTCGCGACCGCCCACACTGACGAACAGCGTGTCCGGACAAAGCGCCTGAATCTCGGCGAGCTTGCGGTAGCTGTACAACCACTTGTGGCTTTCCTTTTGCTCGATCGGTAAGTGCTGGCGCCGCTCACGCTTACCCAGATCGTGGGGATTACGTGCCCAACACTGCGCATCGATCACGCTGAGCGGGATACCATCTTCGCTGAAGGCGACCGTGTCATGCATGATCAATCCCGTGGCCTGATCCTGCTTTGTGTTGATCGGCCCGAGCCCCTCGGTGGCCGGGTGGTGATAATCATTCAGCGGAGGAGCACAGGAAAGCGAGGGAGTGTAAGCGACAAGCGGAGTGCGACGACCCCCCGTAGCCGTAGGGCCGGGCGTTTCGTCGGAGTGCGGCGCGCGAGCGCCGGCGGAGACGAAATGCAAGGGCATGCGACACGGCGTCAAGTCATTGCGGGAGTCCTGGCGCAGCGCGGAGTGCGCGCCGGGACGGACGCAGGACGAACGTGGGCCGCCGAAGGCCATGGCCGTCGCCTGATTTTTTGCACCCGAAATCGGACGGCCCCCATTTCGGGTTTCGCAAAAAATGGCAACGCTCCGGCCATGAGCGCTCGCCACAACTTCGCCTCTTCACGGCGGTGATCATCAATCACCACGATGTCCAAGGGCCCCAGCTCGGCTAAAGTCATACGCAAATCCATCGGCTCGAGGACCGGATTGGGGTCTTGGCGCGGAGCAACCGCGGTTGGCCCAGGTGGCGGCTCGATCAGCTCACGGCGATGCAGCTCGGCCAATGCCTTGCGGCATACGCCCTCTTGCCAATCACCCCAATCACCCCGGTCGCTACACCACTCGATCCACTGACAGACCTGACGCGATAGGGTGCGGCGCGAGATCTGGGGCTCGCACCGGATCGCCTCCTGGATCCGGCCGATGAGATCCCACGAAAATTCCTGCCCACAAATCCGCATACTCTAAAGGCGTACGGATTGGCTTGACGGAGTCAAGTGTGTGCCAAGACCAGCTTTAGAACGGCGCCGACGGACGACTAGGCTCGCCTAGGTGGCCTGTGGCGCGGATTTTTCGTACCATTCGGCAAACGGTCGAGTGTCCGTCGGAAAACCGCAACATATACCCTAAAGGACACTTTGAAAAATTCAAGGCCCCCTATCGGGGCGAACACTTGCACGCGGCGGACGCCACGGGAAATCCATGGCCGACGGGCCTAGCGATCGGACAACGAATGGAAAGCAGCAGCATCGAGCTTCCCGGCTCGGAGATCCGTGCCATCAGCCACCAGGATGGTAGCTTATGCATCGACTTCTCCCGCGCCTACATCGTCAAGACCATGACCGGCTCCTACGAGCGTACCCGTTGGTGGCAGAGCGGTCTTTTGATCCTGGAAGGCGCGGAAACCCGGTCCGAGCCGCTGTCGGGACAACTGGTCTGCACCGGCGGCGACGTCGACGACAACATCTTTACCTACCGGGACATGATTCCGGTCCCGCTCGCTACCCGCGGTCATGCGCGCTGTGACCTGGGCTTCCGCGGCACCGATACACGCCTGATCGCCACCGGAACAGCCCTGAGGCTGGAGATGACCGGGGCCCCGAAATACATCGAGCACGTACGACCCGCAGACTAACCCTCCTCTCGGTGGGGGGGTGTTTTCCTTTTGTTGTTTGCCGGTGCAGCAGCGGGCACCATGAAAAATCCCAGGAAGCATAAGGAAAAATTCCAAGAAAGGAATTTTCCAAGGTCCCCGAATGGTTCAGTGCAAAACCTCATCGAGACGATCAACGTTCAGGATTCGCTCGGACCACTCCAGCAAGGTCTGCTCGTTGGCCTGCTCGATACGTCGCCGCACTGTTTCGGGTAGGGTTCCGAACTTCGGAGGAGCACAGGAAAGCGAGGGAGCGTAAGCGACGAGCGGAATGCGACGACCCCTGCGCAGCTGTAGGGCCGAGCGTTTCGTCGGAGTGCGGCGCGTGAGCGCCGGCGGAGACGAAATGCAAGGCCATGCGACACGGCGTCAAATCATTGCGGGAGTCCTGGCGCCGCGCGGAGTGCGCGTCGGGACGGACGCAGGACGAACGCGGGCCGCCGAAGGCCATGGCCGTCGCCTGATTTTTTGCACCCGAAATCAGACGGACCCCATTTCGGGTTTCGCAAAAAATGGCGACGCTCCGGAGCCGCAGCTATCGTTTTAGAACCAGGATTTCGTTCTGCTGCAGGCCTTGCTCCATGCCTTGTTGCATACTCTCCTCGCGAAAGCGTTCGGCAAATCGGCTCATGGTCTTGGTCTCCTGAGGGATAGTCACGTTGATACCGAGCCCGCTCATTATCTTCAAGAGCGGCGTAGAGGTCGATGAAGTCAAGGTATTTGAGCCGCTTCTCGGGGTCGGGCTCCAAGGCGATCAGCCCCCGTACCGCTTGGGCATAGACCGTGACCTTGTGCTCGGGAGGATAGGACATATTGGGCAGGTTCAGCCGCGCGACGAGGTTGTCGCTATCGCGATGCTGCTCGTAAGGCAGATCACCCAGGGCGCAGCTCAGGTAGAAGAAGCCGAGGTAGGTGTGGTGATCGCCGCCCAGACGCAGCCGCTGTGGGACCTCGCCGGCTCGGCGCAGGAAGATGACCACCGGTGCCATGCGGCTGGTCTTCGTCATCTCGGCTAGGTCCAGGCAGTAATGGGCTAGGCAGTGGATCGAGAAACGCCGGGCGTCGCTCTCTTCTTCGAGCACGAACAGCTAAGGTCTCGCGCCGGCGGTCGGGCCATTCCACCAGCAAGGGTACATCCAGCTCGCGAGAGCGTTCGCCGAGGCGTTCTTGATAAGGTCTCTTGGCGGATGGGTTAGGATGCGTGCTCATGCGTCGATATAGGCGGCCTCGGCTGTGGCAAAAAAGGCCAGCGCTTGGTGCGGGTGGTCGATGAGGAGATTCTTGAAGTTTTGATCATAGGTCATGGCTCCCTCCGGGAAAGGGGCATCCTGAAAAATTCAAAATACCCATAACACATGCATACACTCAGGTCGGCACCCGTTATACCACATTGCACGTGGATATTTTGGCCAGCTGAGGGCAAGGCGCGACGAGGAAGAATAACCAGTCCCCTATTGCAACGAGCGCAACGCCGCTATCGGGTACGAGCGACGTGCATCTCGGCGGAAAATCCATGGGTAACGGGTAGATCTACGGGGACCCCACCTCAGCACCGACAAGCCGGCGCCTACGCCCGGCACAGAGATATCCCCGGATCATCCATACCCGGAAACAATAGAGTCATAATACCACCCTCTCTTGCTTCCCCTCCTCCAACCGAACCCGGAGATACCGGATGGCGCAAAACACAGACACATTAGCGGGAAAGGTTGCGCTAGTTACCGGTGCCGCCCGGCGTATCGGGGCCCAAATCGCGCGCAGCCTGCACGCCCAGGGCATGGACATCCTCCTCCACCACCACCGCTCGGAGGCTGATGCCCGGACGTTCGAGGCCGAGCTGGAACGGTCCCGACCTGACTCCGTCCGCCGGCACCGGGCCGATCTCACCCGCTGCTCTGAATGTGCCGACCTGATCGACCGGGCCCAAGCCTTCCGGGGCCGACTGGACGTCCTGGTCAACAACGCCTCCGGCTTTTATCCGACACCGATCGAGGATGCCGACGAGGAGCAGTGGGAAGACCTCATGGGCTCCAATCTCAAGGGCCCCTTCTTCCTGACCAAAGCGGCCGCGCCTCTGCTGCGCGCCGTGTCCGGCTGCGTGGTCAATCTCGTGGATATCCATGCCGAGCGGCCCCTGAGAAACTATGCCATCTACTCCATCGCCAAGGCGGGTAACGCCATGATGGTAAAGGCCCTGGCCCGCGATCTGGGACCTCAGGTGCGGGTCAATGGCATCGCTCCGGGGCTGGTTCTGTGGCCCGATCAGGAGCCGGACGCCGCGACCCAAAAGACGTTACTTGCACGCACGGCCCTGAAGCAGGCTGGCACCCCGCAGGACATCGCCCGTACCCTGATCTTCCTGGTACGCGATGCCGATTACATCACTGGGCAGATCATCTCGGTCGACGGTGGTCGGACCCTCCAGCAGTGAACCCAAGGGGAGCTCGATGGAGTGGTGTTGCATACCCGTCACAAATGGATTTGGGTGCGGCTCTTTTAAAACGACGCAGAGAAACTTGGAAACAAAGACTCAGCCGACCATAGGATGAGTTGTGCCCGCCATTGGACTTACTCGATATCTTCTTTTTTGGCTCTCTTACGGATTGTGTGGGTAGGATGGAAAAGGAAACCATCCTTGACAGGCTGGACAGGCGCAGAAGAGGGGTCTTCATGAGGGGATCGGGGCATTTTGGCCGCGAGGCCACGCATCACGGTGAACTCAGCAACAGCAGGATATTAGGCTTGATCCTTCGGATGCCCCGATCCCTTCTTGCCCACATTGTGTCGTGCCCATCCAGCCTGTCAAGGACGCAGCCGCTACGCGGTGGTTTCCTTTTCCTCCCACACCAAACACAAGAGAGCCAGAAAAAAGGACAGCGAGGTTTCCACGTTTTACCTCGCCGCTGGGTGGTCGAGAGAACATTCGCCTGGCTGAGTCGATGGCGTCGCTTGAGTAAAGATTATGAACGGAAACTAACCTCGAGCGAAACACAGGTTTACTTTGCATCCAGTCGTTTGCTTCTCCGGCAAATCTGTAATTATCAGACACCCTATAAAATGGCTGTTCGTTGAGTTTTCATTATTAATAAATGTTTAGACAGTCTCTAAGGATAGCCACAACTCCAGCCGGCCACCATCCTCAGACTCTCCGTTCAAGAAGCCACCACCACATTCGCGGCGCCAACCTAGCGGGCGCAAGCCCGGTGGACAACCGGGTCGGCGCGGCGTCACCCGCTCCCTGGTTGTTGCCCCGGTCAGTGCGTGATCATCCCGCTGCCAGGGACCTGTGCGTGCGTGCGCGGCGGTACCGAGATCGTCACGTAACTATTCAGCTACTCCAATTGGGTGGGGCATTGGGGGGCGGCCTTGGAAGGTCAGGACGAACGAGTTGAAAATATCGTCGGATTGTTTGCGGAGAGTTGAGAGGTAGGAGCCGGTGATGGCAAAGTCCCCGGCGCCGGTATCGGAGCGGAAGCAGCCAGAGGCCTTCTGCTTGAGCTTGGGCATGCGAAGGTCGCGTTCGGCCTGGTTGTTGTCGGAGGGAACGCGCGGGTCGGTGAGGAAGCGCAGGACCTCGTTGCGGCGCTCGCGTAGCCGCCGAATGAGGTTGTAGGCCGGGGATTGTTTAACCCGCCCACGAATTGGGACAACAGGCCGAACGCATCCAGGGCCTCGGCCCCGCGTTTGGGATGAGGGAAGTAGACCGTAAGCCGGTTGGTGCTGAGCACAGGCAGCCAGTGCAGAGTGCCGTTCACGCAGCCGCTTCAACTCGTCGTCAGGGCTTTCTGGAGAATGGGTTAGGGCGCGCGGTTCAGGCATGGTTACCATGGGTACGCGCGTAGCCTGCTGCTTGGCAAGAGGTCCTGAATAGTTATGTAGGGAGCAAATAAACTGTCCGGACTTGTAGCCCGTGATGTGTCCAGTTTCATTGGACGCCGAGGAGGTGTCCAATGAGCCGAACGAACTTGCTGCAGCAGATTCGGAAGATGAGATTTGAAGGGGCGTCTGGGGGGTGGCAAGCAGGCCGCCTGAGACAGGAGGAGACGACCCGGCTGCTCAAGGTATGCGAGCGGACCTTTCGGCGCTATGTTGACTGCTACGAGGACGAGGGCCTGCAAGGGTTGATCGACAAGCGCCTGGAGCAGGTCTCGCACCGGCGGGCGCCCGTGGATGAGGTAATGGCGCTGGTGGAGCGCTACCGTCGACGACAGGCGGGCTGGAACGTCAAGCCTTTCCACGCTTGGTACCAACGCGACGGGGGCAAGCGCAGCTACACCTGGATCAAGAATCAGCTGCAAGAGGCCGGTGTGGTACAGAAGGCACCTGGGGGGGGCAAGCACCGCAAGCGGCGCACCCGCGCGGCCGGTCCGGGCATGATGCTGCACCAGGATGCGAGCACCCACGAATGGGTACCGGGAGTGAAGTGGGATTTGGTCGTAACCATGAACGACGCCACCAACGAGCATTACCCGATGCGCTTGGTCGCCGAGGAAAGTACGGCCTCCAGCTTCAGAGGACGCTCAGAGCGCATGTTCCGTACCCACCAGGGGTGTCTGCCACAGGAGCTGGCCATCGCCGGCCTCCGCGACATGACAGCGGCTAACCGCTACCTCGATGAAGTCTATCGACCGACCTTCAATGCCGAGTTCATGCCGCCAGCGCCGGAGGAGGGATCGGCCTTCGTGCCCTGGATCGGCGGCAAGCTGGATGACTTCCTGTGTGAGACCTATGAGGCCTTCGAGCGTGTCGTCGGCAAAGACAACTGCGTGGCCTTCGAGGGGATGGCCTTGCAGACCCCCAAGGACCGCCACCGGATGCATTACATGAAGGTCAAGGTGCGGGGACATCATTATCCCGATGGCAACCTCGCCGTGCTCCACGGACCGCGTTGCTTGGCTCGATATGATGCCCAAGGTCAGTCGATTCCGCTCCAGCTACAGGGTGTCGCGTAGGTCCGCTGCCGTATCCAAAGCGGACAGTTGATGTGCTACTAAACCGGGCAGTTCTATTTGTTGCCAACAGAGGTCCTGAATAGTTACATTGCCATTACGGTGCTCGCAGAGCGACACCAAGTGGTCGAGGTGGTGATCCAGCGTGAGGTCATGGAGTACCGCATTGTCAGCGGGACTTGTGCCTGCGGGCGCGCGCAACGCAGCGCGTTTCCCGCGGGGATCAAGGCCCCGGTGCAATGCGGACCGAGCGGGTCGGCCGTTGCGGTGTACATGACTCAATATTAGCTGCTGCCCTACCAGAGCACCGCCGGGGTGCTTAATGAGCTGGCCGGCCTAGCGATCTCACCGGGTCCCCTCCAGCGCCGCCGTACGGGTGGCCGCCGCCTGCCTGGAGGCGCCAGTCACCGCGATTCGCGACGCACTCGTCGCGGCGCCAGTGGCCCATGCCGATGAAACCAGCCAGCGCGTGAACGGCACTCTGCACTGGCTGCCTGTGCTCAGAACTAACCGGCTTACGGCCTACTTTCCTCATCCCAAACGCGGGGCCGAGGCCCTGGATGCGTTCGGCCTGTTGTCCCAATTCGTGGGCGTACTGGTGCATGACCACGGGTCAGCCTGCCAGCGCTACCAATGTCTGCATGTCTTTTGCGATGCCCATCATCTGTGCGAGCTGATCGCCATCGCTGAGAGGTCCCCGAGCCAGCCGTGGGTAACCGATATGATCATGCTGTTATGCCAAGCCAATGCCGTGGTCGGCGAGGCTCAGACCCAGGACCCTGAGACGCTGCCTGCCAGCAACGTCGAGCACTTGCGGATCCGCTACGACACTATCCTCAGAGGCTGTCTAAAAATTTATTAATAATGAAAACTCAACGAAGAGCCATTTTATAGGGTGTCTGAATGATTACAAATTTGTCGGAGAAGCAAACGACTGGATGCGAAATAAACTTGTGTTTCGCTCAAAGTTGATTTCCGTTCAGAATCATTACTCAAGCGACGCCATCGACTCAGCCAGGCGAATGTTCTCTCGACCACCCAGCGGCGAGGTAAAATGTGGAAACCTCGCTGTCCTTTTTTCTTTCTAACAACTTCGAGCGGGCACTCGAATTGGGTCAAGACCCAGTTAGACAAGTCCGCACCGGAATCGGCACGGTCGCCCCAGATTTTTTTGACGGTATGGAGGATCGAAAACAAGTTCGTAATGACTTGACGAGTGGCTTTACCGTCAAATACATTGGCGGCGTGTACCCGGATGATGAGCATGCAACCGATTGTATCGACAACGATAGGATGTTTTCTGCCCTTAACGGGTTTGCCCTCGTCAAATCCCGATTCTACATAGGATTCTGGGGTTCCCTTGACACTTTGACTATCAATAATTGCTCCCGTTGGGTCTGGCTTTCGGTCTTTTTTTGGCGTAACCGCTGACGAAGCACTGTATTGACTTTCTCTGGCAAACGATTAGCTGTTTACTTATTATAGTAGTAATTAACGAGCTTGTAGGGAGGGAAGTCTTTTGGTAGATACCGCCAGGGACAACGGAGGAGCACAGGAAAGCGAGGGAGCGTAAGCGACGAGCGGAGTGCGACGACCCCCGCGTAGCCGTAGGGCCGGGCGTTTCGTCGGAGTGTGGCGCGTGAGCGCCGGCGGAGACGAAATGTAAGGCCATGCGACACGGCGTCAAGTCCTTGCGGGAGTCTTGGCGCCGCGCGGAGTGCGCGCCGGGACGGACGCAGGACGAATGTGGGCCGCCGAAGGCCATGGCCGTCGCCTGATTTTTTGCACCCGAAATCGGACGGACCCCATTTCGGGTTTCGCGAAAAATGGCGACGCTCCGGCCGGATCAGGGCTTGGGCGCAGCTCGCATAGAGGCGCCAGTCGCGTACCTTGTTGGCGTTGGCCAGGGTATTGCGTGAGATCCCGCCGCGGAGGCCCATGTGATAGAGCTTGCTGTGTGGGCACGCAGACAGACCTCGATATCGCGCAGGCTCTCGCGGTAGGTGAGTTGGGCAAAGGCCATGCACAGGAACTGATCGAGACAGGTAAAGGACTTGATCTTGTGGTTGCCGTTATAGCGCTGCACACATTGGCGGAAGGTGTGCATTGGCAATGTGGTCGATGATTTGGGAGAAGACAAGCTTGCCTGTGTACATGCGCCGCTAACCTCAACCCGCAAATTTGCGGGCGAGGCTGCAACCATCGCGCATCGAAGTTCAAGTCGGTAACAGGCATGATACTGATATTTATTTTCTTTTTTAGTATGTTATGTCCGACCAGCCGTCAATGTTGGGACACTAGTGTCCTTCCGTGAAATTTTTCCTTACGCCAAGTCGAAATGCGATTTCGATTTGATTCCATTTGGGTGCGGTTTTTATGGAACGACGCGGAAAAACCTAGCAACCAAGGCTTAGAGAGTTAGAGAGGTGTTAGCGAGAAGATATTGAAGATAGGGCCTCATTTTGGGTATGAAACTGAAGGGATGAAACTTTTGCCCCATA
>Ga0209457_1000019_pt1 | contig 77752 bp, 63 predicted proteins | sample WorMetHEROISLAND_5_FD_187410 | JGI IMG/M metagenome (GOLD analysis project Ga0209457, IMG submission 187410) | Marine gutless worms symbiont microbial communities from Max Planck institute for Marine Microbiology, Germany - Olavius sp. 5 HERON... ... | reverse complement strand
GCAGCGTAGGTGTCGATGAAAAAGAAATAAAGAGTTACGTTGAGCACCAAGGACACCAGGATTCAGGTCAGCTTCAAGTGAAGCTGTGATGTATTTTAGAACCCCGCGCATGCGCGGGGGTATCTATTGGCGTTATTTCCCCCGCAGGTCATAAAAGGTGATCCGCTTACGTTTACCGGGTACGAATGCTCTTTTCCGATAATCCGTTTCATCGATAAAAACAATTTCAGGAATGACGCGTATTTTGGCTTGCAGGATGGATGCTATTTGCTCTTTTGATAATCGCTCCCTGTCCGTCCACGCTAATAATACGACATGATCGCCCCCATCCTCCCTTTGATGGGCCTCAATAATCCCGCCCCGGAAGCCTTCCCGACCCTCTAAGGCCCCCAAAATGGTATTGGGAAACAGTGAGGTCCCCTTATATTTTAGCATCTGCTCTTTTCGTCCCACCACCGGTGATAACCGGCCGGTCGTGCGGCCGCAGGTGCATGGTTTGTCAATCAGGTAAGCCATATCGCCCGTTCTAAACCGGACCAGCGGCATTCCGGCGACTCCCAACGGCGTCACGACCACTTCACCAATTGACCTAGAGGGTAGTAACCGGCCTCTATCATCAACAATTTCAACTACCGCCAAATCAGGGCGCAAATGGCCGCCGCAACCGGCTGCACATTCACAAAATGCCGTGGCCATCTCAGTGGAAGCGTAAGTGGCTAAAAGCGGCGCACCCCAAACCATCTCCAGTTTTTCAGCAAATGGCAACGTATTTAGTTCCGCATTGCGAATGGATTCGCCAATGGCGATGAACCTCTCTATTTTCAGTTTTTTAGGGTCTTTACCTTGGGCAAATGCTTCGTCGGTGATTTTGGCCAGTAGCGACGGCACCCCCACGATGACTGTAGCCGCCGTGCGGTCAATCATTTCCCAATGTTGAGCTGCGTTACCGGAACCGGAACGTACCACCCGGGCACCGATTTTCGTGCCACCCAGAAAATAGGCCACCCCAGCCATAAAACAGCGGTCCAAAGCGACACACAATACAAGCGTATCCTTTGCGCTGAGTCCTGCTATCTCAAAGGCTTGGGCCTCATTATAGGCCAGGCGGGAAAGATCGCTTGCCGTTTGCAACAGCATTGTCGCCTGGGGGCCGGCGGTGGCGGATGTCAAACAGACATCGACAATATCTTCTTGCCTGGCAGCTAAAAAAGCCTCGTTGCGCCAAGTTAAATCGGCCTTGGAGGTGAAAGGCAGATGAACCAAGTCTTTACGGCCGCTAATCGCGTTTAGATCCAACTTCAGTTTTTCGGCTAAAGAACGATAGAAGGGGCTCCGTGAAAACGCATAGGCAAGGTGTTTTCTGAGCAGCCGATCCTGAACATCTCCGATTTTTGCAGCGTCGGCATATTGTAACGAAGGGGTTTGATCGGCGTATTGTGAGATCATGGGTTTTCAGAACCTTTTACCACGCGGCTGATGGTGAAATGGCCCCAATCTTTTATGTAAACCGTTGCCGACAATTCCCTGCCATTAAAGACAACACCAGAATGGACTGGCGCTGCTTGACGGCTAATTGCATCGATATGGGCCGCATTAAGGCTCAATGCCGCGATGGCTAGGTCAAACCCGGAAGCAATGGGCATTTGGCCGTAAATATCCGAATAGACAGTTAAAAGGTCCGGCATGTGAACCTTTGGTTGCTTGGAAACATTTGTCAGCCAGCCATATTTTGGTTTGATCCTGCTATTGTGCAAACCCTCTTCGCAACCAAGAAGTAAAAAAACAGCCCCCTCACCAATGGGAACGGCTCTATTTTGACACCCCATTTTGGCATGGCAGTAAGCCAATATATCGCAATACTCGTCTACCCCGCCAAAAAGAACGGTTTGCGCTCTTTTTTCTTGAAGCATTTGGCACGCCGTTAACAGCCCTTCACCTATGGGTGCATCAAACTGCCCAATCGTCAGATTGGGGCCTTTCGCACCGGTCAGCATCGCCACATGGGCTGCGGCGGCATTGTGTACGGAGTTGGCGAAATGGATCGGAGACGCTAGAGCATCACCGTCATCAATGACTGAGTCCAAAAAACCGAAAGTTGTCCGGGTTGCCCCATAACCGGTGGCCAAAACGACACCCGCTCTTTCTCTCTCCGGAATCAATCCCCCGGTTTCCGCATCTTTGATTGCCCCAAAAGCACTCATCAGTGCCATGCGGGAAAAATGATCAATCCGGCGCAATTGGCGTGGAGGAACCAACTGTTTTAATGGCTCGGTATCAACCGTCCAGTGGTGTACTGACTTAAAATTTATTTTTCCACCCTTTGCCCCATGCCGGCTTCCTACTGTTTGAAGGCGCTTGGCCAGCTGATCCACTCCGTACCCAAAGCCCCCAACAACACCAATACCTTGCAAAGCAACCCGCATTACCCGATACCTTTCGTACCAGCCAAAGCCAAGACAGCATTATTTCCGCCAAAAGCCAATGATTGCGATAAAGCGATACTCCCCTCGATGAGTGTTTCTGTTTTAACAGGTGCTGCAGGCAATTGAGAGTCTGGTGCATCAAAACCCGCTGAAGGGGGAATTTTGCCTACTTCCAAGCAACTCAAAGCCAAGACCGCCTCAATGGCCCCTGCCGCTCCCAAGGTGTGACCGGTATATCTTTTCGTTGAAATAAACGGGACACCGGGCAAATGGGTGGCAAGTAAGCTGCTCTCCGTCAGGTCATTATCTTTGGTGCCGGTTCCATGGGCATTGACAAAAGCAACAGCATCCTTCTCAATCCCATCCGTTTTAAAAATTTGATCCAGAGCCTGGCGCAGCCCTCGACCATCCGGTGCCGGGGCGGTAAGATGGTATGCATCACATCCCGCCCCATACGCCAGGACATGACCTTTGACGGGTAAACCCGTTTTATCAATTACAGTATCGGACGCCATCAGTACAAAAGCAGCCCCTTCGCCCAGGTTAAGACCGCTGCGATTCGCATCAAAGGGGCGGCAGGGTTCATTTGATGTGACTTGAAGTGCGACAAAACCGTTGTAGGTGGTACGGCACAACTCATCGGCGCCGCCGGCCAAAACCCAATCGCACAAACCTGTTGCAATCCATCGGGCGCCCACGCCAATGGCATCAGTACCCGATGAGCAGGCATTAGCAATAGTTTGACACGGCCCTTGAAAGCCCAATTCATTTGCCACCGCTTGGGCAGGATTGCTTTTCAAGTAGCGGTAAATCGCTGTCATCGAAGGGTCGTCACGAAGACGATACCGGCGATAAAAGGGCTCGTTGTTTAACGTGACACCCACAGTAGAACCGACGCAAACCCCCGCCTGACAAGTATCCGCGAACATCTCTTTGTCCACAACGGCGATGGCTTCCTTGGCTGCCGCAAGCCCCAACTGGGTGGTGCGCATGTATTTCGTGGCGGTGGGGGGGGCTTTCCACCGGCCCATCTCAAATACTGGATAGCGCTTGGTGTGGGTCGTTTCAAAATACTGTGGCGGATGGGGGGTTGGGGGCGTCATAAACAGCGCCTCTGTGCAAGGTTCGTGACCCTCCCCCAGGGCGCATAAACACCCCATCCCGACAATGGCCACCGGTTGTTTCATGATGGATCCCATTCACGCGGCTGCCGATAGAAACGCTTTAAATCAATCTAGCGTGTCGCCTTTAAGTTGTTTTCGATAAATTCGGCCAATGTGTTGATATTTTGAAATACTTGGCGCCCCTGTTCCATATCTTTGATCTCCACGCCGTAGTGACGCTTAAGCTGCACCACCAACTCCACAGCATCGAGGGAGTCGAGGCCGATTCCATCACCGAAAAGCGGTGCATCGTCATCAATATCCGCGCTTGTCAAGTCTTCCAGATGCAGTTCTTTAATCATCATCTCTTTTAACGCTTCTTTGGAGACAGTTGAATTCATTAGGATCCTTTACTTTTCATTTCCATGCATAACTCAGCCAAATGAGTGACCGCTTTTTCTGCATGGGCCACACAAGTATTGTTTTCATCCCATACATATCCGGCCAATACCGAACAGATTTGAGCCTTATATGGCTCCGGCTGGGTATCGGCAAAAAAGATTTCGGGCAACCGGTCGTCATACCAAGCGTTAACATACGTTCGAAAGACATTGACCCCTTTCATCAGCGGCTCGGCGTATTCTGTTTGCCAATCAACCGTGTCTCCTTTTAGCTGCCGCACGGCCAAATTCGCAACACAAACCGAAAGATTCATCGTCCGATGGCGATTGCCATATATCGTAGAAATTGAAAAATTGATAGGGAAAGGCCTGTACATACTGCTCCAGATAGAGAACATACTGCGCCACCTCTTTTTGATAAAATATCCCTTGGCGGCCTAAGTTCTCATGCAGTTCAATTATTGGTGCGCAATAGATGGCATAGCTATCGGGCCCGGTCTTTTGCGTGAATAATGCCACAATCGGCGCGCCGGTTGCAGAAGCCAATTTAAATGCACTAAAAGGGAATAAGGCGGGTGTTCCTAAAAAATCGACTGTTACTCTGTTTTTGGGACTACCTATCAGGCGATCGCCCATCATCGTCACAATTTCGCCTTTTTTTAACGCCATCATCATCTCCAAGGTTCCACCCAGGGGGCCGTTGGGATCAATGATATTAAACCTTGAACTTTGGGCATATTCAAAATAGTGGTGTCCTAGATCGGTCGCATCCGGATCCACTAGAAGATGAATCGGAAGATCCAAAAATCCGAGGGTTGGCATGGCGACCTGCCAGCAGCCTACATGAGAGGTCAAAAGGATCAATCCTTTCCGAGCACTTACCGTCTTGAGCAAAATCTCCCGGCTTTTAAAAGCGACGTTAAACGCGCCAGGCCCTTCAATTTCCAGTGCAGCCCGATCAATAAGGATTTTACCCAAATTTAAAATCAACCGATAGGTGTGGAGAAAACGCTGTAAACGGCCACCATCAAACCGTTTCTTAATGTACGATGAACATTTTGTCCGAACTGAAGGATAAAATGCATAATAAGCAACTACCCAATAGAGCGCCGCATAGGCTAACCGACGTCCGCCGAACTTAATAAAACTTTCAAAAATACGATACCCCAGCGGAGTTCCGGCAATTCTCTTTTTTGCTTTTGTTTCAACGCTTGTCAGCATGGGGTGCCACCGAGTCATTATCTAAAATCGCTGCACTTAAAAAAACGAGCAGCCCGACCAGGATACCGAGGACCGGCCCCAAAAGCAACGACCCCAACAACCATTCCAAAAGCCGCTCAAAGCCTTGATAACCTAAAGTCCTGATTGATATTTCCGTTAGAAAAACACCATGTCGTAAAAAATAGCCGATTTCAATGCAAAGAGCCGGAACAATGGGCGGCATACAGACCTGACTGGCGACGGCGGACATTAACGGACTGAGACGCATATATTTAGCCGTGAACAGAATCAACATCGTATGAAATCCGAATATCGGCAACGCACCAATAACAACGCCCCAGGCGCAGGCCAATGCCAACCTCACAGGGGTCTGGTTTGCATCGATTAGCAACCGTCGCAGCGATTGCAGAGGATAACGTATCGAAATGGGCGCCTGATGTTTATCCGGATAGAGTCTTCGGTGCGGAATCGGTAAAAAACATCGCAGCGTCAAACGGGTATTGAGCCAGGCCAGCCTTGCGTTATCGCGCCACTGGTTAAAATGAGATCGCCGACCCTGCTTTGGATAATATACGGAAATTGGTACATCGCACAGCGCCACTCCAGCCCATGCGGCTTGCACCAACACTTCAATCTCAAAAGCAAAACCGGTCTCTTTCAATTTTAACCGGGAGACAACGTCAACCGGGTAAGCCCTAAAACCGCTTTGGCTGTCTCCTAAGGAGATCCCGGTTTGAAAGCGCAACCAAAAATTGGAGAATTGTCGCCCAAAACGGCTTCCAAAATGTACGCCGGTCGTTTTAAAATCGCGACACCCAATAATCATCGCTTCGGGGTCTTGGTAAATTGCCTCTATAAAAAGAGGTATTTCGCCAGGAGAGTGTTGCCCATCGGCATCAAGGGTGATGATATGGGTGAACTGGTGTTGCCTGGCATATTGTATGGCACTTATCACCGCAACTCCCTTACCGCGGTTTTGCGGGTGCCGAATGAGGGTGACTTCCGAAAGATCTAAAAGGTCCGGCCCTCCATCGGTACACCCATCATCTACCACCAGGAGAGGAAGTTTCAACGGTCGGCAAACAGCCAATACTTGATCAACCAAGGACTTCAGCGTCGCGGCATGATTATAGACAGGGATCACCACCAGTATTTTGACTAAAACGGTTTGCGCTACGGTCATCAACGGTTCCTGAAGAAAAAAGTAACTACGGGTAGTGAAGCAACCGATCCCACATGAGCCCAATCAGCCCCAACTGCCTGAGCGTCGCCACTTTGGTATCGGCTTCAGACGGAGGGAAAAAATGAAGTGGATTTTTCCGAAAACTGTAAGCAATCAGCTCATTCATCCGTGAAGGTGCCACTTGGCTTGAAAAGTAGTATCGCGGCCTTAGCAAACTATCCGTTGGTGACACAACCTCCTCCAAAAGCGCCTGTTTGTGTAGCAAGGTCCCTGGTAAAATCCGAATACCTGAAAAGAGAAACACAACACTTTTTTTTAACCGGTCGATGTTAGCCAGTCCTTTCGACAATGTTTGTTCGGTCTCATTCGGCCCGCCCGCCATAAAAAAATGGGCCGCTGGAATTTGCTCCAAATGACAGAGGCGATCCACCGCTTCAATGGACGCAAAGCCGAATTGCTTACGCAAACCCGTCAGTGTCGCATCGGTCATCCCATCGGAACCGATCTCCATGGCGGAAAGGCCCGATCTTTTTAAAAGCCGCAACTCTTTTAACCTCATACCTGTTGGACGAAAATAACCGTACCACTTTATTTTCAACTGGCTGCGAATTATCGCTTCCGCCAAATTCAGATAATAACCTTCGCTATCGTTAAAGACGGAATCGGTAAAGAAAATCGGTTTATTGTGGCCCAGAGCGATTAAGCGATGAATATCCTCCACCACAGATGCTATAGGCCTGGTCCGGACCTTTGTACCCTCCAGCAGGGGATAGCTGCAATAGGCGCAATGGTAAGGACAGCCGCGTTTGGTCTGCAAGTTCAGGATGCCACTTTGCTCAACGTAGTATTGGCACAAATTTTCATCCCAACAGGGAGACAAAATCTGTCTCCCCTCCAAGTAATCCGACCGTTGACGAATTATTTTGGGAACTGTGCGATGAGCGTTTAGATCATCAACCAATTGGACGATGGCTTGCTCCCCTTCGCCGATGATACCGTAATCCGCTTGGGTATATGAAAGGATGTCATCGGGCAGGATGGAAAAGGCGGGACCCCCTAAAATAATGGGAACCGAGGTGGTGGCGCGAAGTGATGTGATTAGCCGCCGTGTATCTTCAACATACCAGTTTCCCATAGATGCGGTGGAATCGACATTGTCGATATTGCGCAGTGAGATTCCAATATACTGGGGTTGATAGTGGTGAATGCTTTCCTTTAACTCATCAATCGAATCGCCACAAGCCAGTAGATCAACCTGCTGAACCTGGTGGCCGTCTTTTTTCAGGGCAGCCGCGACAATGGACATTCCCAAAGGATAGACGGCATAGGGAGATGCCACCTTGTTAGCAGATATCAAAAAAATACGGCTCATGTGATGACTGACTTTCGACCGAAACGTCGCTGTTGCAAATGGTCATATCGATGCAGGGTCCCATCTTCGATTTCGCGCTGCATCACCTGCATAAAGAGTTTTCCCATCCGCAATTGAAATCCCATATCGGCATAGAAGGTTCTCCAGGCATAATGGTAGAGCGACTGCAACTTTTCAGCACTCATGTGTTTGGGCTGAAATACCACACGATCACAAGTATAATCAGCCCAATTGTTGCTCGTAATCCGACGCTGGTGTTCAAGCCGTGCCCGGATGGGTGTGAAAAGATACGGTGTTAAAATGGTAAATTCCGCCATATCCAGATCAACTTTCAACAAGAAATCGACCAACTGTTTGATGGCTGTTTCATCCTGATCATCGGTACCGAGCAGGATGGTGCCCTGGACACCTATCCCGTGATCTTTGAGCATTTGGATTCTATTGTGAATCACATCCGAGGTGTCAATCACTGCCTGATAGACATACCAACAACCTGCTTTAGCTGCTAATTTTAAAACCTTGTCATCGTACAGGATAGGGTGGGAAACCCACTTCTTTTTTAACGGAATCATGGCCTGAAACAGCTCGATTAACCACTTTCGATTCTGAGCCAGCGAGTTGTCCACAATAAATAGGCGGTTATTGGGAATTGCCTCCATTTCTGCAATCACCTTCTTTACGGGTCGTGGGCGAAACGACCGGCCCCCTAAGAAGGCGGAACTGCACGGAAAGCAGTTGAACTTGCAGCCCCGTGAAGCATGTACGAGGTCAAACATCTGTACGCCGCGATAGTTGTAGATCTCACGGTTTAAAATATCCCGCCGGGCGGTATTGACCCGCCTGATGTCCGGAGGGTTGCGCAAATAGTCGTATTTTTTTTGCAGGCGCCCTTTTTTAAAGTCGTCTAAAACCTGTTGGAACCGTCCTTCCACCTCCCCTAAAAAAACAGCGTCAGCATGGGTAGCGACCTCTTCGGCATGCAGGGTGGCTGATATACCGCCAAATATAACTGCAACTCCCTTGGCACGATAGCGGTCGGCTATCTCGAAGGCGCGGGACAATTGACAGGTCAGTAAAACAGAAATACCCACCATATCCACCGGTTCGTCAAAATTGATAGTCTCCAAATTGTCGTCTACAAATGAGAGATCAACGTCACAGGGGATTTCCGCCGCAAAAACTACAGCACCATGGGGTGGCAGGTGGAACTCGGTTTGATGTTCCAGTTTGCGCCACTTGGGAAAGATCAGCTTAAATCTCATTTGTTCATTCCTATTTGATCAAAAAGTGCTTGCAAATTGGTAACAGCACTCGTTGCTTCCGGTTGCAATGCATGGTAATACATAACCTCCCCTGTGGAGGTTGAACTGATTCCTCCATAGTGTTTTTGCCCGAGCCGTAATTTTTTTTGAATCAAGCAAAAACTTGAATGGGATTCATGGGGGTAATCCAGAGCATAAATATCCGGGGGCTTTTGTTCACATATGCCACACAACATAGCATCGCATTGGCCCTGTTCAAGTGCGCATAGCGCCAAACAAAGCAGCCAATCAATGCCGATATTTGTAGAGTGAATCACGAAGGTGGGTCCGGTCAGTTTAAATAAAAGCGCAGCTTCACCTAAAAAACTGGAGGGTAGTGTATAGGCGAAAAGGTTGGGGCTGGCGTATTGTCCCCCCTCATTTACAACGGTTTGGTAAAACTTGTGGTCGGTTATAAGGCAACCGGTCTCAGTTTCAGCAATAATGCCCGTAACAAATTCTCCGGGCGGTTCAGAAAAGCTAGCGTCCTTTAACGCCAAAGCAGCGGCACAAATCCCCATTTGCGAATAGCGATCCAGTCGACCTAATCGGCCCGGGACGTGTTCCGGTAACCGGGTCCGATCCTGATCAAAACAATTCTTCGTCACTGTTCCAATACCCGAAATTATTGCCTGCATCTGCTTATTTCGAAATAATGAGCGCTGTGTTAATACCACCAAACCCGGAATTCACTGATAAAATGTAATCGGCGTCAAAGGAGACAATTTTATCGGAAACCATTTTTTCCGCACCTTTTTCCGGCTTCCTACAGCCGCAGGTCGGTGGAACCCGCTGTTCGTCAAGTGCCTTTGAAGCAATACAGACCTCTAAAGCCCCTGCAGCTCCCAAGGTATGTCCCATGGCGCCTTTGACGGAAAAAATGGGTATATGGCGTGACCCAAACACCTTTTGGATTGCCTTTAATTCCATTAAATCATTGTAAACCGTGCCGGTCCCATGGGCGCATATTGCGCCAATCTCTACTGGATGAAGATCTGCAATAGTGAGCGCCTTGTCTATGGCTTGAACCAATCCTTTACCGCTTTTGGACGGTGACGTAATATGGTTGGCATCATTGGTCATGGCCCAGCCTACAACGCTCCCCAGCCTTTTCCGATCTTCATTTTTAGCAAGTGATGGTTCTGTCAGCAAAATAGCGGCGGCACCCTCGCCTAGCGTAAGCCCGTCACGATTTTGATCAAAGGGGCGACAGGGCTCGGGAGATAAAATTTTCAAAGCGGAAAAACCGGAAAAGACAAACTCGCTCACCAGGTCAAAAGCACAAACCAGAACGGCATCAACAATGTTTGCTTGGATTAGAGTTGCCCCTTGGCAAACCGCCGCCGACCCGGAGGCACAGGCGGCGCTGATGTTAAAAGCACCGCCGGAAATTGTCAAATCATTGGCGATGGACTGAGCGGTTTCGCCAGGCCAAAAACCGCTTGACGCAACCGTACGCCCTCGCTCGATCTGCTCTAATATATCAACCCCCCCTTTGGTGGTAGCTGCTATCAATAATGTATTGGAAGGTAATGATCCTACTCCCTCCCAAAGGGACTCCAGCAGCACCTCAAGGGCCGAGATATTCTCTCGATCCACCGGAAGATCCTTCCAGGCGGCAAATTTGGAGCCATACGGCTTTGTATCAAAACGGGTGATGGGGCGGATGGCAGTGTGGCCACTGATAAGCCTGTTCCAAAGGGATGAAATTGAGTTGCCCAGCGGGGTTGCCACACCCAAATGGGTTATTAAAATTTCTGTCACGCAAACTCCCCCGCTCGCCAGCGGTCACAAAAAGTTTGGTAGAATTCAGGGGCGCGAAACAGCACCTCCGCATTATGGTCCAGCATCAACTGAACGGTACAGCCGGAAGTCGTGAGAAGGTTTTCAGCATTGTGAATCCGAAACTCGAAGTTGATCCGGGCCGCATCCGACCAGTGAAGCATCGCCATAATGGAAAAACGCTCGTTAAAACGTAGTGGATGATGATAATCAATATGCATACTTTTAATGGGTGCCGCGACCTTTTCACAGTAAAAATCCCGATAGCCAATCCCGTATTTGTCACCCAATTCTACCCTGGCATCCTCAAAATAGCTGGGATAGCGTCCGTGCCACACCATTCCTACCGGATCAACCTCCTCAAAGCGCACTGTTCGTTGGGTGGTTACCACCAGCGGTTTAGGATATCCCTGAGTAGTTTTAAAATAGCGCTGTTTCATGACACCGGCTTATTCAGGTCAGTTTTACAATCTATTTTGCTTCACCCACGCTTTGACAAATCAACATAAAAGTCGAAACCGGTTTGTCCGTCGCGTTAACAACCATCCGACAGTTGTAGTGATTTTGCTCTTTTTGGGGTGAACAGATCACCGTTACATCTGTTAACGGCCGTACCGGTTCAAAAAACTTGGCATGGTCAACACGAATCACTCGGCATGTTTTCCCAGGCAAAGTTTCAACCATCCACTGGGCGATGGCGATTTGGATCACGGCCGGTAAAATCGGATTGCCGGGGAAATGGCCTGAAAAGCCCAAAAAATCGGGATTAAAGAAAAATGAACAGGCCACCTCCCCCTCTTCATCCACTTGAACCGGTTCGGTTGCCGCCTGCTGAATCGCTTTTTGAATTGGACTTGTCATACTTCCTGTGAGCGGCTTTCCGCTAATTTATTCTAACTCTACTTCCGTTGAAAAGGATCTAACGAATCACTGCGATATGAAAAGGGGGATAATCCAGAGTGCCGCAAAAACAGCCGCAATCACCCCCAACGAAACCGTCCAACCAATCGATGCCACGGCAGGATGGTCAGCGGCCATCAGCGCCCCAAACCCGGCCAATGTGGTCAATCCTGAAACCAAGACCGCCTGACACGTCCCATGGGAAGTTTTTAGACTATTTTTGCCCGTAAGGGCAACAACCATAAAAATACCATAATCCACACTGAATCCTAGTACCAGGATGGTAGCGATAATATTAAAAAGATTAAATCGCCAACCCATCAAACCCATTACGCCTACCATAAAGGTGATACCGGAGACAACGGGAATCAATGTCAACAGCACCTTTTTTACGTTTTTAAAAAGAATGATCAACGTTAAAAAGACCGCCGTCACGGCATTGAGCATAAACCGGATAAAATCGGCTTTGATGGCATGGGAGATAGTTCGCCCAAACTCTTTTTGCGAAATAAGTTTTATAGAGCGATTCGTTTCACTTAAGCGATGAATTTGAGCAATGGCAGACTCTTCATCGGGAACCAGGGAAAGAACCCTCACCGGATTCCGATTTATGATCACCAACCGTTCTACCAAGGTTTTAAAGACAGACCGGTTTAAATCGTCCATAGACACCCAACTGGATTCTTTGCCGAGTTGTTCAAAAAAACGGTCAAAAGCATTCTCACGAAAACCGAGCTGATTACCGGCAGTACCGATCCGCTCTTTTAATATCTCCAAACGGTCATCGGTCCAAAAAGCACGCCACCGTGCCTGGTTGATTTTTTGCACTTTTCGCGGTGGTAATAAGGGCGCTAAAGTAGTGATGGATGATTCCGGATTCCCAGCGGTTAAGGTTTCATACAATTGACGGTTGGCCGCCAAGGCCTCCTCCAGCGTATTACCCTCACAAAAAACAACTGCCCGCGATCGAAAATCACCCCATTGTTCGACAAGCTCGTTTTCGGCTTTTAGCAGCGTGGATGGTGTAAAATTGACATTTTTCAGATCACCATCGACGGTAATCTTCTGCCCCTGCCAAAGCGCAACCGCTAAAATCACCAGCCAGATCCCAATGAGCACAAAGCGGCCGGATTTTTGCAAATAAACACTGAATGGCCGGGTGATCTTAAAAAGAGGTACCGACTGCATTTTTTGTTTTTTAGCCGCAATCAACTGGGGTAATACCATCAGCGCTAAAAAAAGGCCGGCCACGAGCCCAAAGATGGCAAAGAGCCCCAATTCCCGTTGGGCCGGCAGATGGGAAAACAGAAGGACCCCAAAAGCCGTCAGGGTCGTCACCCCGCCAAAAAAAATCGGCTTGGAAACCCTGCCCACTGCCGTTGCGGGATCAGCAGATTCCACAGTCAATGCCATGGTGATATGCAAGGCAAAGTCTATAGTTAATCCCATCAACACGGCGCCAAAACCGATCGTAATGGCCGAGACTTCACCAAAAAAAAGCCCCATACCAGCCGCGGCAAAAAAGAAAGCAGCCCCTGGAACGAGAAAAACCGGCAGTAGTTGCCATTTGCGAAAAAAGAGAACAAAAATCAGAATCAGCCCGAAAACCGATACAAAGAGCACCCTTTTCATGTCCCGTCGAATGGCGCTTGCATTGGCAACGGTATAGCGGTGACCGCTGATGAATTGGGCATCAACACCTTCCGGGATCCATTTTTCACGCAAAGCATCAAAACCGGCCAGCAACTGCATCCCCGCACGATAATCAGTAATCGGCACCGGCGTATTGGCGATAATCAGGCTGTGATGACCGTCCACGCTGACAAAATGCCCTTTCTCGATACGCATTTCGGCAAAAACATTGAGGTGACGCAATTTCTCAAATAGAAGCGCCCGAAAGTTGAGCGGATCAACCTGAAAAAGTCTTTTTGAAAAAAGTCCTTCAGGCTGGTCCAATTGGTTACGCATATCGTTTAAGGCATCATAAATGGCCGCCTCCGACAGTCCCGATTCGATCGTCGTCAAATCGGATGGCGACAACAAGCTGGGCATCACTGCAAAAAGCCACTGAAAAAGGGCCGGTTCCTTAAGACGGTCCGGGCCGGTAACGATATGTGTAAAATGACCATGCCGGGAAAGCGCATCGGCCAGGTCCGCGGTGGTTTGAATTAACTGATCCGTAGAGGTGTCCGGTCCGGCACTCAAATGGATCACTATATTGCGAAAAAGTGATACTTGCTGAATCAAGTCAAAATTGGCCATTTTGTCGTCTGCTGTGCCATCGGGCAGCATTCGCTGGACATTCTCATTCAAGGTTAGCCGTAAAAAGCCTGCTGCCCCAACTCCGAATAATATAACCAGCACGAAAATCAGGTGGCGGGAATGATTCCGGCCCCATAAATAAATTCCGGAAAAGGTGTCGGAGATTAGCCCCATCTTATTCAAACAGTGCGTCTGGAAACGGTTTATTTAGCACGGCGTTTGTAAAGTTGATTTTGGCCTGATCGCCGTCCGCTAGACAGATCAGTACTTTTTGAATATGATCCAAACCCTCTGAAAAGGTGAGCTGGACATTTGCCAGATATTGTTTTTCATCTGCTTTGATTGGAGAAAGCTTTAACACAAGAGGACGTGTCGTAATAATGCCCATCTGATAACGGGTAGTTAAAATGTCCAAATTTCCATTGGCCCAGGCAAATACTTGCCTGGCAAAAAGATCGATAAACGGAACCGAGGAGACTGCAAAGGTTTGAGAATGAGCCTCATTGCCTTTCCAGCGCTTACCACGAGAACCCTTCACCCAAAAACCCATGGGCTCAGGCGACTCCACTTCCCAGCGCAAGGCATCACTTTTTTGATAATAGAACCTTCCCGTGGTAACAATGGGATCGGTCAAAAGACTCACCTCGCGAATTAGTTCAAAGTTGCTTTCAATGGTGTTCACCGTCCGCGCCGACTTGAAAATCGACGCCAGGACGGTCTCAAAAGAGTCTTCACCGTTTGTGTCGGCAAAGCTCTGAGAGGCCAACAGCCACAACACCAATCCCGTAGCGACTATTTTAGGCATCAGAGTTCTCCCCATTTCCGGGGATCCATAATTTCAAGACGGCCGAGGCAACCAGACCGTCTTGACGGTACACCTCGCCTTGCGTGATGGAAAACCCGGCAAAGGTCCGCACGATCGCAACTTTAATGGTCAACATTTCACCTGTAGTGACCCTTCCTGTAACCTTAAAATCACGTACTCCTACCAAAAAACCTTCACGAGGCTTCCCATCAAGAGTTCCATTTCGATAAGAATCAATAGCAGCAAAGGATTGAGCCATCATTTCTAAATAAACACTCGGTTCTAGATGGCCGTCCTGATCCAAAAAAATATGATCAGGACCGACCCGATATTCTACCGTCCCCTTCGTTTCGGTCAGCTCCACTATCCGATCAATGGTTCGCATGGGGAGCTGATGCGGTAGCAAATCACTTGCAGAAATAGGCAGATTAAGCGCCCAGCGCATACGATGCTTGGTAATACGGCAAAGATTTCGATGGGCCATTTTCCCGTTAAACCGACCAGCATCAATAGGTTTCAGCGCTTTTAAGGTCACATGTGCCGGTTGTAGCCACCATCGGCCAGGCGGCAGCAATGTCTCCGTTCCGGATATGACTAGCGGTATCAATTTTGTCCTTGCTTCAACCGCCACCTTAAAAGCGCCTGCATAGAAACGTTGGAGGTTGCCGTCCCGGCTGCGATGTCCTTCCGGGAAGAAAAGAACCACCGCATCAGATTGTAAAAATGCCACGGCTTTTTGCTGGATTTCATCCCACAGCAGCGCTTCGACATTGAGATACCGGGAAAGCTTCATAAAAGGCCGATACCAGGGCATTTTGAAGGGCCAATCCCGAATGGCAAAGACTACATTTGAAAAGGGTAGAAGGGCCATACAAAAAGTATCGAAAAAGGAGAGATGATTGACTACCATAATGCATGGTGGGCAAACGTTCGGGTCATCAAATCCCTCGTGTCGAAAATGCACAAAGGGCGCCATCACCACCAGCCAGCCTCGTCCATAGAGCCATACCAACAGACGGGTTACGCGGTCCATGGGCCAGCGGGTTAAGAACTTGATGGAGAAGAGAAATAGTGGAGAGATTAGGATGCAAAAGAGAGTCCACAAAATCAGCAATGGAATGACCACTAAATTCATTAAATAAATGGTCACTCTGGCAACCTGCCGGGATCCCTTTCGGTGATCATACTTCAGCATCAAGAAAAGCGTTATGTTTTTCAACTACAAAATTATAAATATCTCTTAATGTCCTTATTTCCCTTATCTTTTCTTCTTCACGAATTTTAAACTGAAATTCACTTTCCAGAACCACCACCAGATCAACAATATCGAGGCTATCCAGCTCCAAATCATCAAAAAGATGGGCTTCAGGTTTTAACTGATCAGGTTCTAGTTCAAATTCCTCAGCCAAACAGGTATTTATCCGCTGGGCAATAGATTCGCTATTCATTTTTATCTTTTTTCAATATAATCGAAGAGTTCACGCCACCTAAGGCGAAGTTGTTTTTTAATATATACTGCATACTTCGATTTTTGTCACCCCGAATATGCCAAACACCACTACACTCGGGGTCAACTTCATCAAGATTCAGAGTTGGAACCAGAAAATTATGTCGCATCATTTCAATGGCAGCGATGGTTTCCAGTGCGCCGCTGGCCGCCATGGTATGTCCAACATGGCCTTTAAGCCCGCTTACCGGCACCCGATCTCCAAATAGATCGGCAATCGCCTGAGCTTCAGCCCGGTCACCCTGCAACGTACCCGTGGCATGCGCGTTTATATAATCGATCTCATGGGAAGCCAAAGCAGCATCCCTCAAGGCTTGGCGCATACATTCGGTGACCGCAGCCGACGATGGATTGGCAATATTCGAAGTGTCGTTGGTGGTGGCAAAGCCGACCACCTCGGCTAAAATGACGGCATCCCGCTGTCGAGCCGACGCTATGGATTCCAAAACAAGAACACCGGCTCCTTCGGCACAGACCACACCGTCCCGACTAATGTCAAACGGCCTGGGGGTTTGATGAGGATTGTCATTGTAGCTAAAACTGGCCGCGTTCATAATATCAAAAGTTCCCGCCACAATGGGATGAAACTCATCCGTACCGCCACAGAGCATTATTTCTTGCAGCCCGACGGCAATCATTTCATACCCCAGGCCGACGGTTTGACAGCCGGTGGAACAAGCCACCGAAGGTGCTAAAACTCGCCCGGTAATTTTGAATAGTTGGGCCAGATTCATGGCGCTGGAATGGTTCATCATTTTAAAAAAGGTGGTCGACCGAATGCCGTTCAAACTTGATGCGGTTAAGTAACGACTAAAAAATTCTTCTGTTGCAATCGGACTGCCAACGGTGGAACCTATGGCCACCCCCATTCGACCGCTACGGCAGATGGTGTCAGAAATCCTTGCCTGCTCAATGGCCTCGCCTGCCGCCAAGGCTGCAAAAATCGACATCGGTGACATGGCGCGCCGATATTTCCGTGAAATACTGCCGGCATCGATATCAGGCACCCGCCCGACAACAAGGCTACGCAATCCGTCAACCTTCCTTAGGTCTGTAGAGGTCGAAATGGCGCTTTGGTTTCGCGTGAGTCCATCAATCAACAGGTCTTTTCCCAAACCATAAGGCGAAACTGCGCCCATGCCTGTGACGACAACCCGTTGTCGGTCGCAATTCGTTCTAATGGTCTGGGCCACTATTCTTCAACACCTCCAACCCTTTGGTAATCGTATCTTCCCTTAGCAAAAACCGCACCGTTAAAAAGGCGGAGGTCATCGCTCCTAAAATTCCTGGTGCGGCGATGGATTGCCCGGCCAGAAAAAGGTTTTCTATTTTTGTTCTGGGCCCCGGATTATATTGCCCGATGCAGTGTTTAACCCCGTACATGCTACCAAAAGGGTTATGGCTATAATCTTTAAGTGTTAAAGGTGTCGCAGCATCTACAAACGTAAGCCGTTCGCACAACTCAGGGAACCTCTTTCCAATCTCTTGTCCAACTTGCTGGGTCAATTGCGCTTTAAACTGATCATACGTTTTAGGACGTTCGCCAAAGGTGCTTTGACGCCAGTTCTGAACTTCCTGGATGACGGCCGGAATAATGATCGAGATCGGTGTCTGGTCATTTTGGGAAGAGTGCCGATCACTGACAATAAAAATTGGTCGCTGATCAACCGGTTTGTCTAATCCAAAATCAAAGTAACCTGGCTGAGGCACCGCAAAAAGGTGCTCAGGTAAATGATCAGGAAAGAAACCATCATATTTGGCAAAAAAGAGATAGGCCGACGGGGTTTCAGCCAGTTTCTGCAGGCGATTTACGAAAACCGGCCGAAAAACCCCTTCAGGCACCAAATGCAAAAAAGATATCGGATGAATCGTACTAACAACATTTTGACCCTCCAGCACTGCGCCATCTGCCAGCTGAACCGCATGAAGTTTCGACGCTTTAGAAAAAACAAGCCGATCTACACCTTCACCGCAGAAGATATCAACACCCAATGCGTTTAATCGTTCCCGAAACGCTTTGACTAGGGCCATACCGCCCCCTTTTACACGATGAGCCGATTCAAAATAACTGCCCACCACCAAACTGTGGTAAAGCATTGAGGTTTCATTCGGCCTCGATCCATGCAACATGCAATGCGCTGTCAACACCGCTTTTAAGGAAGGTTCTTGGGTGAGTCGGCCGACGAAGTCGGTCAAACTGACATTGAGTTCTTTATGGGTTGACGCTAGTGATGAAAGCAATTCATGAAACTTGAAATCCAGAAGCAGGTCATTGACCACCTCTATTTTATCAAAGAAGGCATCGACGGCCTCTTTATCCGCTGGAAAGAGTGATTTCAAATAGCTGCGGATGGAACTAAATCCCGATGGTACCCGGGCTTCAAAATGGAGATCGTTTATATGAAGAAGTTCAAATCCCTCAGGGTTCAGCTGAATGGTATCAAACGCTGTGTCAATTTTAAGGAACCGGGTTAAAATATCAAAAATCCGATTTTTACGGCACCCCCCCAGATAATGCAGACCTGTATCAAAATAGAGCTTTTTCCTGTGAAAGCCGGATATCAAAGGGGCTAAGCGAGGAGCTTTTTCAATGATTGCCACCGAGCGGCCGGTCTGAGCTAATAATACTGCTGTCGTCAGACCCGAGACACCCCCGCCAATTACCAGGTCGTCGTATCGCAACAGCATATCCTATGACATGTAAATTCCGCCATTTACACCGATCACCTGGCCGGTAATGTAGGATGAGGCGTCAGAACATAGAAAACCGACCAAAGCGGCCACCTCTTGCGGCATCCCAAAACGTCCTTGGGGAATATTTGCCAAAAGCTGCTCTTTGGGCAGCTTGGCCGTCATTTCAGTTTCAATAAAACCAGGGGCCACGGCATTGACGAGGATACTTCGCCGTGCCACTTCGGCAGCCAAGGCGCGGGTGGCCCCAATCACGCCTGCTTTGGCGGTGGCGTAATTGACCTGCCCGCCAACACCTGTTTGGCCGGATGTGGAGCTGATATTAACGATCCGCCCCTTTTTTTTGCGTAGCATATTTTTAATGACCAGTTTGGTGGTATAAAAAAACCCATCCAGGGTAACAGCCAGTACCTCCTTCCAATCCTCTGGCAGCATCAGGGCCATAATACCGTCTTTGGTGATTCCCGCATTGTTTATCAACGCAAATGGTGTCTGTTTGGCCAATAACGGTGCGAGCACCTTTTGGGTCGCATCTGCATCGGCAATATCATAGGGAATCAACAGACAACCTGCGCCAAGAGACTGTACCTCTTGCTTGACCCTTTCAGCACTTTGGTGGTCGGAACGATAGTTGAGCCAAAGGTCAAATCCATCCCGGGCCAATTGCAAGGCAATGGCAGCACCAATACCTTTGCTGGCGCCGGTTACCAACGCAATTCGAGAATCACCTTCCATTATAAATGCTTACCTAAGTTTCAATTTATATGAAAAGTCTGTGTATAAAAAGAAAGACTTTCATCGTTCGTTGCGACTGTTTACGGCCATGGAGGTTATTTTAGTTTAACAACATCGCCAATTAACGCGGAATTTACGACTACGCTACCGATTAGACACTCAAATTCCGTGGCGCTGCTCTTTTCATTATTGCGGATGTTTGACCGTATATTGACAACCGCATTTCCACCCTCTCTTAAAGCACGATCTTGCAACACTTTCAAGCCGGCCGCTAATGCCCATCGACAGGCCGTCTCTTTTGATTTGCCAAGTGCATTGGTTCGTTTTGATGTTTTAAACTCACCATACATCTTTTCGATTGCCGGATGAGACTGCTCACCCCAGTAGAGCCTAACATCAGGAATCAGCGCCTCTTGAACCTTCGTATTGCCTATTGCTTCCGCAATTGAATATGACATCATTTTGTCTGCAGCCCAAACCAAACCAGATGCTAGAAAAAATAGAATAATGCCTAAAACAGATATTTTTCTTTTCATTTGGCGGCCTCCATATTATAGTGTGAAAGTACCGAAAGACAATATGAATATCTAAGCTATGTACCACTTTATTTCAACATTTTTATTGCCGAACGACACATAATACGATCGTTTGCGCAATATTTGATAATCTTGTAAAAAGTCCGATTTTCGCGTTTTTTTCTGATGTAACCCATTGAAATTATTAATAGTGATTTGGTCATTGTCGACTTTTTACGAGTCCATCATATTTAGAGAGTTGTAGATACCACATCCACTGAATACATATTGGCAAACCGACTAAATCATAACAACATACTGCTTGTACATCCACTGGGATATCGCCCGGATCTGGCAAAGAATGATATCTCCCGCAAAGCCAATATGATGCCGCCCATCGGACTAGCAAGTATAGCCGCCTATCTTGAACAGAAAAGCTTTACCGCTGATATCATCGATTGCTTTGCCAAGCCAAGTGCGGAAAAGATTATCGGCGAGTATCTACAACATCAACGACCGGGATTTATCGGTATTAGTACCACTACTTCAAGTTTTTTAGATGGGGTACGTATCGCCAAAATGGCTAAGGCACTTTTACCAAGAATCAAGGTGATCTTCGGCGGCCCCCACGTTTCAGCATTAAAAAAAGAAACGTTGGCGGCATTTCCAATGATTGATTTTCTTGTGGTGGGTGAAGGTGAAGAGACTTTAGCCGAACTGATGGCATGCGAAACGGTGCTGCCGTCGTCCATTGAGGGGGTGGCGTATCGGGACGAATCCGGTGAACCGGTTTTCAATGGTTACCGTCAAAAAGGGGTTAAGCTGGATGCACCCCCCTACCCGGCCTATGAAAAATTGGCAGGGTATCCTGATAAATACTATCTGCCGATTTTCAGTTATCCGCAATTGCCTAACGCCAGTTGCATCTCCAGTCGGGGATGCCCGTACTCCTGCAGCTATTGCGACCGCTCTGTGTTTCGGCAGACATTCCGGTTTAATTCAGCAGAATACCTCTATCACCATCTGCTTTACCTGCGTGATCGTTTTGGAATCCGGCACGTCAACTTTTACGATGATCAATTCACATTTCACCGCGGCCGAATCAAGGAGTTTGCCCAACAAATGATGGATCATCCAACAGGCGTATCATTTAATTGCGCGGCCAGGGCGGAACATCTTGATTCGGAACTTCTTCAACTTATGAAAGCGGCCGGCTGTTGGATGATCAGCCTTGGGATAGAATCCGGTGATGAGGCGCTCCTTGCCCACCACCGCCAAAATCCTAACTTGGATATGCTTGCTGAAAAGATTCGTTTGATTCATCGGGTCGGTATTCGAGTTTTTGCAACCAATTGGTCAAGTAAATTCTCAACCGCCTAAAGGCGGTGGCTTCGGCGGCTAAGTGCGCTCGGCCTGCCTGCAACAGGCAGGTCAGATGACATCCGGCCGGCGCAGCCGCCATAAAAGACCGTCGCTTGTAAGCGACGGTGGTTTATGAAAGCAAAACGTAAAACCTTCGACTGTAGACGGAGGATATCCGCTTTCGGCCCTACGGGCCTGTCAAAGCCTTCGCCTAAAGGCGAGGGGTTTTCTCCCATTCTCCGAATGGGACAATAAAAAAACGCTTTATCGTCATGAAGCAGACCTGCCCCAGTCTAATATACCAACTTATTTGAAACGTGAATTCAACTCACAAGTGCAACAAGCAACGGGGCGTGAAAAAGCGAGTTAACTGCGGTATGTTCATCGCCTTTCTTTCACGACCAGGCAAAAGGAGCACAAATGAGTGGATACATACAGTTAACTCGGGATATACGGTATCAGATTTACGCATTTTTGAAAGCAGGTTTTTCGCAAACCAGGATCGCCAGGCAAGTGGGGGGCGCAAGTCAACCATCAGCCGAGAGCTTTCCCGCAATCAGGGGCAAAGAGGGTATCGGCCAAAACAGGCGCACAATATGGCCATTGACCGCCGAAAAAAGAGCCCTCAATTCACTAAAATGACACCCACTCATCAACTGATCTTCTGACACCTTTTGGCAAGCGGTGACAAAAAGCTTGCCCGCCACCAACAGATACCCAAGGCTCTTGAGACGGACTTTTTCTTTGCCAATCCGTATCGTTCGCGGGAGCGTGGGCTCAATGAAAACACCAACGGATTGATACGGCTGTATTTTCCGAAAAGCACAAATTGTAAGCTGGTGACGGCTGAACAGGTCGAGGCGCTCATGGCACGGTTGAATAACCGCCCCGGAAAAACACTGGACGTTAAAACGCCCAATGAGGTATTCCTTGGTCATACGTCAACCTTGGCGCCTATACTACCAACCGTTGCACTTGTGAGTTGAATTCACGAATTACCGAGAAATGACGTGAGTGTGTCTAACGGGCCGTATCGATGGATACCGCCCCATTTTCAGGCAAAACCAACACAATCAGATTGTTTAAACCGTCACGATCCGTACAACCCGATTCCCCCAACCCCTCAATGATGTCACAATCGCAAACGCCATAAATGTGAATATGCGCGCATTTCTGTTCGGAAGGCTTTTGGGAAAACAACAGAGCCGACAGATCCAGCGCCCGGGAGGGTTCGTTAAGCCAGTCATCCAACGCTTTTTTAAATTGACCACGCCATTGTGATTGGGAAATCTCATCTTCACCAAGTGGCACCCAACCTTTTGCAACCAAGAACTTATCGGCCGGAACAGTTTCCTCAATCAACGGTACGATTTCCGGGTAGAAGGTCACCAAGGGGCTTGGCGCCTTTTCCGATTGTGCCATAAAGGCTGACCACGCATCTATCCGCTCACGAACCATATAGTTGGCTTGAGAATCCCTACTTGTTTTTTGGGAACGGCCCGTCTTGACCGATTCTCCATGCAGTTCATCGAATAGGCGATCTTCGGCGGCCTCGAGGTTTTTCCGGTTTACTTTCATCTCCAAATGGCGCAGATCAAATTCCTGGGCCAAACTCAAAAAGATGCGGTGATTCATCTGTTTCTGAGCAGGATCAAGGCGCTTTTCCGATGGCGCCGCCTTTCCCGTCGGCCGAATCAGCGCCTTCAATTGATAGCTCGACTCCTCATTAAAAAAGAACGGCGCGTCCAGCCGGGAATAAAGCTGTTTCAGATCGACACCATGATGTTGATCTGCCCATCGCATGTAGGCATTGACTGCCTGATCCACTTTTTCATGGCCCGTTTGATAGGGGCACAACGTTTTAAAACGACGGCTCGCCTCCAATGTTACCGCGCTTTTTAAATTCGAATGGACAACCGGTTGAAAAACGATCACCTCATCGAACAGGGCCGACAACAATTCCGCGGCCCAAGGAGGGACGATTGTATGGGGGAAGAGACAGGCCATATAGTAAGACTCCGTTATTGTCCCATTCAGGGAATGGGAGAAAAGCCCTCGCCTTCAGGCGGTTGAGAATTCGCTTTTTGATCCCGGACACAGATGTTTAGTGCGGCCAGCTCTTCACGGATCCGATCCGCGGTCGACCAATCCTTTTTCCGGCGGGCTGCTTCGCGTTCTTTCAGGAGCACCTGAATTTTTGCAGCAGCGGTCGGATCATCGAAACAAATAAAATTGAGCACCTGGTTGATCTCTTTTAACCGATTCAATATCTTCCCGGCATCCTCATGGGCGATACCTCCTTTTTGGCAGGTGATATTAATGGCTCGAATCGCTGTGAAAATAGCGGCCAGTGCGGCGGAAATGTTAAGATCATCATCCATGGCCCGGGTAAACCCGCTTTTTAGGTCGTACAATAGTTGGTCAAGACCTTCGTATCTTGGCCCGCGGGAGCTTGGGTGCTGCAACGAAAAGATGGCCGCGTCAATGCGCGCCAACGCGTTGCGGGCCTGCTGCAACCCTGAAACAGTCAAGGTCAGCGGTTTACGGTAGTGGGTGGACAGCATCCAGTAGCGAATCTCACGATCATCAAAGCCGGCCGCCTCCAGTTCGGTCAAGGTCGGCCCCCAGGGGCCCTGCCAATCCGCTGTTTCATCCACATGCACCTGCTCGGTGTGCATCCAGTGGTTGGCCAGCGGTTTGCCCGTGACCGTTTCAGCAATGGCGGCAACGTTTTCGTGGTGGGGAAAAATCAGGTCATGGCTTCCCGTATGGATATCAAAAGTCTCCCCCAAATGCTTTAGGGCCATGGCGGCGCTTTGCAAATGCCAGGAAGGGCGCACACTGCCCCAGGGGGTCTTTAAATAAATACCACGTTTTAGTTCACCCAAGCGGGCCCGTTTAAACAGGGTGAAATCCCGTGGATTGTCCTTTTCGTAGCCCTCCATGTCGACGCTATGCCCCACCCTGATTTTTGCCAGATCCATACCGGAGAGCGAACCGTAGCCGCTGAAACTACCGATATCAAAATAGAGGGAACGCAATTTTTCATAAGCGGCGCCTTTCGCTTCCAATTTTTCGGCCAGCGCCACCATGTCAGCGAGATGGTCACTGGCCTTGGGATATAGATCAGCGGAGGCGACACCAAGCTTCTTGATATCTTTCCTGAACATCTCTTCATGGTAATCTGTAAAGGAAGATAAATCAGTGCCCCTGGAATTGGAGCCCTCGATGGTTTTATCATCGTAATCAGTAATGCTGGTGACGTGATTGACATCATAGCCCCGAAATTTGAGATAACGTACCAATAGATCGGCGGAAAGGTAGCGCCGCAACTGGCCTATTTTTAACGGCGCGTTGACTGTCGGGCCGGGTACATAGACGGCCACTTTACCCGGCGCAATAGGCTCAAGAACCGTTTTTTGTCTGGCGCGAGTATTGTAGAGCGTAATTTCGGCAGGGATTTGAACTGTAAAAAGGTTGGTGCTGAGATACCGTTCACCGCCATCCGGAAGGATCACCACAATCGTACCTTTTTCCATTCGCCGGGCCCGGGATATGGCCACAGCCATTGCCGCACCCGAGCTCATGCCTACAAAAAGTCCCTCTTTATCGGCTAGTCGTCGGGTCATGGCAAAGGCTTCGTCATCATCGATTTTGATGTTTTGATCCAACCGCTCTTTTTCATAGATCTCGGGTGGATAGGATTCCATCATATTTTTCAGGCCCTGGATCTTATGGCCCCGGTACGGCTCGACGCCGATAATTTTAATAGTTGGATCAAACTCCTTTAAACGCCGTTGCAGCCCCATGGCCGTGCCGCTGGTGCCTAACGTTGTCACCACCTGGGTGATTTCCCGGCCGCTTTGCTCCCACAGTTCCACCGCCGTGGTTTCATAGTGGGCCCGCCAGTTGGCCGGATTATTGAACTGGTCGGTGAGAAAGTACTTTTCGGGGTATTCTCGCGCCAAGCGGTAAGCCTCTTCAATGGCGCCGTCGGTGCTTAAATGGCCGGGGGTTAATAATATGTCGGCACCGCGGGCGCGTAAAATTTTTTGGCGTTCCTGACTGGCCGCCTCCGACATGGTTAATACCAATCGGTAGCCTTTGACCGCGCAGACCAGCGCCAGACCGATACCCGTATTGCCGCTGGTGGCTTCGATAACGCGTTTCTCCGGGGTCAGTTCACGGGACTTTTCCCCCGCCTCAATCATAAACAGTGCCGCCCGGTCTTTTATGGAGCCACCGGGGTTGAAGTATTCCAGCTTGGCTAAAATCCGCACACCCGGTTTTTTGAAAAGCTTTTTAACGGGCACCAACGGGGTGTTGCCGATTTTGTCTAAAATCGAATACTCTTTTGTCGCCTGACTCACAGGACCTCTTGTTTTTGATAATCTTTTTTTAACTTGCCCCAAAAATCATTCAGCGGCCGTTGTCGACAGTGCGCCAAGGCCCTTTCATCGGTTAGCCTGCACTGGATGGGCGTTATGGTAATATACCCTCTGCGAAGCAGTGCGGTATCATCGACCACCATTACCGCCTCTTCGTCGCTTGTATGTTCAAGCTGCTCTGGAAAAGTATACCAAAAACAGGTTTTATCCCGCGGATCAAACTGTTCCTGAAACCCATCGATCACCACCCGATTGTTTTGGCGGCACCACTGAACCCCGGCAATATTCTCTGGCTTTTGGTCGGGAACATTAATGTTAACTGCGGCTTTTTCCGGTAACCCCTGTTGCCACAATTGCTCAATTAAATCAGCGGTTACGCGGGCGCTTTGTGCTAAAAAGCGTGGCCGGTGGCTGTTAATCGAAACGGCCATGGCCGGCAAGCCGCTTAACACAGCCTCTTTGGCCGCGGCAACGGTTCCCGAGTAGTTGATATTGACCCCGACATTGGCCCCCGGATTGATTCCGGCGATGACCAGGTCGGGTTTTTGGGTCATCAGTTGATTTAAGGCGAGCTTCACACAATCGGCCGGGGTGCCGTTGACGGCAAAGCCTTTGCCGTTCTCATCGACAGCCACCGACTGATAGCGTAGAGGCACATTGAGTGTAATGGCATGACCAATGGCGCTGCGTTCGCGATCCGGCGCCACCACCGTTACGACATGCCGAGACAACAATTGGCGGTATAATGCCCACAACGGTTTTGCGGTGATACCGTCGTCATTGGTCAACAAAATATGCATCCTCAATTTCCCTTATGATACCGCCGGGTTCAGCTTTCCGGCTGCCAAACCATTTGAAATTCTTTTACAATCGGCATCGTAGTCGTACAACAAAACCTTGACTTTTTCAATGAAATTGAGTTTGTAGACATAGTTTATACATTCACAATGACAACGAATGGAGCCACAACATATGACTCGGGAACAAAGATCCCCCTCGTTGACAACATCATGGTATTTCCTGGTTTTGATCCTGATACCCGCTCTGTTTTTTGTCCCGCAACCGCTTTTGGCCGCAGATAACGAACCCAAAAAACCGTGGCAGGTTTCAGCCGATTCACTGGAATATCTCGATGAGAAAAATACTTACGTGGCCATCGGTAATGTCATCTTACAAAAAGGCGACCGCAAAATCACCGCCGACAAGATCAGCTTTGACTCCCGCTATAAAAGCGCCTGGGCCGAAGGCAACGTGATTATCGAAGACGGGCAAAACACCCTGAAAGCGGAGCGAATCGAAATTGACCTGGATTCCCAAATCGGGTCGGTCCACTGGGGACACCTTTTTGTCCGAGAGGGTAATTTTCATATTCGCGGCGACTGGATGGAAAAGATCGGTCGCGCCATCTATAAATCACGCCGGGCCACATTCACCACCTGCAATAACACTGATACCATTCCACCCTGGCGCATCACCGGCCATAACGTAACGGTCAACCTGGAAGGATACGCCACCGGCTGGCATGGAACTCTTTGGCTATGGGGCCTTCCGGTTTTATACAGCCCTTATGTCATCATTCCGGTGATGCAGGAGCGGCAAACCGGTTTTCTGTTACCCCGGATCATCCTGTCAGAACGCAATGGTTTTGCCTATGAGCAACCTTTTTTTTGGGCCATTAATGACAGTTCTGATGCCACTTTTTATTGGGATCACATCACCGAGCGGGGTGAAAAGCTGGGCGCCGAATACCGTTATGTATTCGATCAGGAATCTTTCGGCGCGGTCATGTATGACTATCTGGACGACAAGCAAAAAGAGGACGGCAATCCCAACACCACTGAAGAATGGGGGTTTGACCACGACAGTGTAGAACGAACCAATACCGATCGTTACTGGTTTCGTTTTAAGCACACCCAAGGAACCCTGCCTTTGGGTCTGACCGCCAAGCTCGATTTGGATATCGTCAGTGATCAGGACTATCTGATTGAATTCAGGCGCGGAATCAACGGATTCACCGAAACAGACAACTATTTTGTGGAAACCTTTGGCCGCGACCTGGATGATTACGATGATTCAATCCGCACAAACGCTTTTAATCTGAACCGACGCTGGTCCAAACATAACTTCAACTTTTCCGCTATTTGGGTTGACGATGTCATCCGTCGGCAAAGCGACCAATTGGATTTTTCCATCCAACAACTGCCCCAGATCGGGTTTGCCAGCTCCAAACAGCCTATTGCCGCCCTGCCTCTTTACTACTCACTAAATTCCGGATATGTCCGCTTTTGGCGGCAAGACGGAGATACAGAGCATAATGCCACGGCGGTTCAGCGGCTGGATCTTACCCCTAGAGTATTCTTGCCGCTACAACTTCGCAACTGGTTAACCATTGAACCGTCGGCCGGGTTTCGGTACAACTACTGGGACATCAGCCAAGCGGAAGACGCTTCGGTATTTGAAGATACCGCCTTTGACCGCGATATCTATGATTTCAGCGTTAAATTGGGAAGCGGCATCTATCGCTTATTTGATGTCGGCGGTAACCGGATTGACAAGATCAAACATGCCATCGTACCTCAAATTGATTATGCCTATACACCGGAAAAAGATCAGGACGAGTTGCCCAACGAAATGGGGTTTTTCAAAATCCAACCCGGCAACGTGATCAACTACTCTTTGACCCAGTATTTCACCTCACGTCTTCTACCGACCCTTAAAAACCGCTACCAGACCCAGACCGCCGGAAAGTTGCAGGAAGCGCCCGCCGATTCCGATGCGATGGACTACGACTACCATGAGTTTTTAAGAATAAAACTGACCCAAAGCTACGATCTTGACATTGCCGACGATGATGATCCTGAAACTGAGCCTTATTCGCCGCTCTTTGGTGAAATTCGTTTCAAACCAACCACGGATATCAGCCTGATTGCCGGCATGAACTGGGACACCGAAGAGAACGAGGAGTTGGACCATGCCGTCACCCTTACGGCCAAAGATGACCGGGGTGACTCCCTCTACATACGTCACCGTTACAAGCGCGACAGCCTGGAAACAGTCAACCTTGTCCTGAAAGCGGCGATTACCGACAGCCTTAAAACCTACCTTACCTATGAGCAGGACCTGGAAGAGGAAGAGACGGTTCTCTTCGGGGCGGGATTGACCTACACTGCCCAGTGCTGGTCGTTTGGTCTGCACTACCTGGATGAGAATGAGGATCAACGCTATACCGTCACGGTTGGGTTGTACGGCCTGGGAGAGCACTCCCAGGGTATCAGCGCCGAAAGATAGCGCCTCATGTCGTCAAACGGAGCATTTGGACAACCACTTGCCGTTCAATGGTATGTGCTGCACACCAAAAGCAGGCATGAGCAGATCGTTTTCAACGGACTCGAAGGGAAAGGCATCGAAACCTTTTTGCCCAAAACCTATCGGCGGAGTATCCGCAAAGACCGCCGAGTCGTTCTCAATGTCCCGTTGTTTCCCGGTTACCTCTTTTTAAAAACAACATTGACCCCCGAAGCGCATCTGCGGGTATTAAAAACCGTTGGCGCCGTCAAGCTGGTGGGCAATCAATCGGGACCTGTACCGGTTCCCGAGACGGTAATTGAATCATTAAAAATCATGACGGCGGCTCAAACCGAAACCGACATTTTAATTGGCACCCGCTTTAAAAAAGGTGATCCCGTTGTGGTGATCCGGGGACCGTTTGCCGGTATTGAGGGGATTTTCGCACGCTATAAAGGCACAGACCGAATTATCGTTCAAATTGACGCACTGGGCCAGTTTGCCGCTGTTGAGGTGACCATTGAGGATGTGACGCCGGCAGACGGGGCGATCTTGTAGTTTCGGACCGATCACCTGTTACCATTGGATTTGAGCTGACGCCCAAAGCTGACCGGTTTAACCACCGAACATAACCGTTTGACTTTTTAGGCTCTTTTGTTTAAAAGAAAAAGATCAAAAGTTCTTGTGGAAACCGACAGGAGGAACCATGAACAAATTGGAGTTGATCTCCACTTTAAAAACCCAGGCCAAGATATCCAAAAATGAAGCCGCCAAAGTGGTTCAGATCTTTTTTGACAAGATGGCTGACACACTCTCGGAAGGTGATCGGGTCGAAATCCGAGGACTGTGCAGTTTTTTCGTCAAAGAATATAAAAGCTATATTGGGCGCAACCCCAAAACCGGTGAAAAAGTTCAAATTGCGCCTAAAAAGCTCCCTTTCTTTAAGTTGGGCAAAGAGCTGAAAAAGCGGGTGAATCTTTAACACGGTAAACGTCTCTTTTCTGTTGCGGCGCCTTTTTTGCCGCAACAGCGTGTCCCGCTATGGTCTTGCGCACCCATCATAATGTTCTTTTACCCCCTCTTTCCGGGCGAACGGGCCGTGTTTTCGCCGCTTTCATTCGTAGCCGCCGGATTCCTCAAGCGTTACTTTTGACCGGCATCAATGGTATCGGCAAAAGCGCTGTTGCCGCTCAATTGGCATTGGCGTTTAACTGTGAAGAGCCGCCGCGGTTGCCCGTTGCCCCGGAGGCAATGGATCACTGGTCTTGTGGCAAATGCCCCAGTTGCCTGACAATTGGTTCACAAAATCATCCCGATATTTTGGCCATCGCACCCCAAAACAACCAGATCCACATTGAGAAGATCCGTACGTTGATTACCCAACTCGGGTTTACGCCATACAGTGCGATCTACCGCTTTGTGGTGATCCGCCGCGCCGAGAAAATGACATTGAGTGCCGGCAACGCACTATTAAAAATCCTGGAAGAACCGCCGCCGCAAACACATTTTATTTTAACCACGGACCGCGCTTCCGATTTGCTTCCGACCATTTTATCACGTTGTCAGATTCTCCGGTTTCGGCCTTGGCCGGATGATGTGATCATTTCGCATTTGATGGATCAGCACAATCTCGATTCGCCCACCGCCACAGCGACGGTTAAATTAGCGGCCGGCAGCCCCATAAAAGCCTCTGAGTTAGCCATAAGTAAATGGTTCATCACCCAAAAATGGGCCATGGATGCCCTGGACCGGGTCAATACGTTATCAGCAAGGCAACGACTTGTTTTGGCGCAGCGGCTGGCTCAAAAAAAAACCGACCTGGAAACCTTGTTGTTCTGGTTTAAAGCTGTCATTTTGGAACGGTTGAAAAAAGAGACGGCAAATGTCACGCCCCAAAGGACAACCCGGCAAACGCGCAAAGATGTGCAGCGGCTTATTCAACACTATGAATGGGTTGAAATGACACGCTTTTATTTAACGACCAATGCAAACAGACGCATGGTGCTGGAAAGAATGTTACAGGGTCTTGCGGCTGATTCGGCACCATTGACCTTACAGGGGTATTAACGCCCATGGGGAAAAAAGTCGGCATACGTTTTCGGCCCGCGGGAAAGATATACAATTTTGATACCGGTATTTTTGTTTTAAACCCCGGTAACCGGGTGATTGTCGAGACAAAACAGGGATTTGGCTATGGTGTCGTGGTAACACCGCCGACACCCATTGAAAAATCCGCCCCGGCACTTCAAAAAGTTTACCGGCTTGCCACTGAAAAAGATGCCGTCAAGTGTGATCAAAACCGGCAACTTGAGCAGCGGGCGTATCACTATTGCCGGGAATGCATTGCCGAACTCAAACTGGAAATGAATCTTTTTCAGGTGGAATGTTCTTTTGATCACCGCCGGTTGACTTTTTTCTTTACGGCCGACGGGCGGGTTGATTTTCGACAGTTGCTCAAGATGTTGTCCGGAGAGCTGAAAACCCGAATCGAGATGCGTCAGGTGGGTATCCGCAACCAGGCCAAGCTTTGTGGCGGCATGGGGCGTTGCGGGCGCGAGTTTTGCTGCTCCACTTACATGGTTAAATTCGAACCGGTTTCGATCCGCATGGCCAAGGAACAGGGCCTTTCCCTCAACCCCGCCAAAATCTCAGGGGTGTGTGGACGCCTTATGTGCTGTCTGACCCATGAAAACGATACCTATCAACAACTTAAAAAGAAATACCCCAAGCCGGGTAAAATCATCCCCACACCCCAAGGTGACGGCAAAGTGATCCGCAATAATATTATGGGCGAACGGGTGACTGTCCGCTTAAGCGACGGGCGTGTGATTGAAACCCCGTTGGAAACGAAACAAACAAGGAGTCTTTGAGACTGTATGAGCGAACGATTTTATATCACCACCCCCATTTATTATGCGAATGCCAAACCTCACCTGGGACACGCCTATACGACCATCGTAGCAGACGTGGCCAGCCGCTTTGCCGCGCTCCAGGGCAAGGCGACCTTTTTTTTAACAGGGACCGACGAGCATGGCGACAAAATTGTTCAGGCCGCCCAAAAAGAAGGACAAACCCCCAAAGGGTATGTGGACCAGATCAGTTCGCTCTTTCAGCGGCTCTGGCCGGAGCTGGCTATCAGCAATAATGATTTTATCCGCACCACCGACCCGAATCACATGAAAGTGGTCCAATCGATTTTACAAAAAATCCATGATGACGGATTGATCTACTTTGCCGAATATAAAGGGCTTTATTGCTATGGATGTGAACGCTTTTACAATGAGCGTGAGCTTGTTGACGGTAAATGCCCGGATCACCAAAAGGCGCCGGAAGAGATTAAGGAATCCAACTATTTCTTCAAAATGAGCCGGTATCAACAGTGGCTCATTGACCATATTCACGCCAATCCCGATTTTATCCGGCCGGAACGGTACAAAAAAGAAGTCCTGGCCTTTTTACGGGAGCCACTTGAAGATCTGTGCATCTCCCGTCCCAAAAAACGGCTGCAATGGGGTATCGATCTGCCCTTTGATAACGAATATGTCACTTACGTATGGTTCGATGCGCTGATCAACTATATTTCCGCTTTGGGTTATCCTGACGGCAAAAAATTCAATCAATTTTGGCCGGTTTCTCAACATATCGTCGCCAAGGATATTGTAAAGCCTCATGGTATTTATTGGCCGATTATGCTCAAAGCCGCCGGCATCCCCATCTATAAGCACCTCAATGTGCATGGTTACTGGAACATTGAGGACAGCAAAATGTCCAAGAGCATCGGCAATGTTGTCGAACCGTTAAAGATGAAAGATGTCTACGGTCTGGACGCTTTTCGCTTTTTTTTAGTCCGCGACATGGCTTTCGGGCTTGATTCCAGTTTCAGCGAACAAGCCCTTGTACAAAGGATAAACGCCGACCTGGCCAATGATTTGGGGAATCTTTTCTCAAGAGTATTGGCTATGGTGCATAAGTACTTTAAGGGCCATGTTCCTCAGCCCTGGCACGATGAAATGGGCCAACTCAATCAAAGCCTGCACTCCGAAGCGGTCGGCGCCATCACCAGGGTGGAAGAGGCTTTTGAACAATTTGCCTTTCACAAGGGGTTGATCGCAACCTGGGAATTGATCAGTGCGATGAACCGCTACATTGATCTGACAGCACCCTGGGAATTGGCTAAAAATGAGAATGCAGCCAAGCAGTTGGAGACGGTGCTGTACAACCTGTTAGAGGCGCTGCGGGTCGTGGCCGGTTTAATCTATCCGGTAATGCCCGCAACAGCCGCCACCATGTCCCGTCATTTGGGGCTGTCGGGCAATCTCTCCGACACCGAGAAATTCGCTTTTAACCGCCTGCGACAGTGGAAAGTCATTGCGCCCGGTACGCAGCTGCCCAAATCGGTTTCCCTTTTCCCCAGGGTTGAATTGACAGAATCTCCGCCAAGCGAACGGCTGTCAGTGACCGCCCCAATGGAGACACCGCTGAAGCCGGAAATCAGCATTGATGAGTTTGCTAAAATTGATCTAAGGGCTGCCACAGTGGTAAAGGCCCGGCCGGTTCCCAAAGCCAAAAAACTGCTGCAACTGGAATTGGATATGGGCGAGACACGAACCGTGGTGGCGGGGATCGCCGCCGCCTATAAACCCGAAGAATTGGAGGGCAAGCAGGTAATCGTAGTGGCTAACCTGAAACCGGCCAGATTGATGGGAGTGCTTTCACAAGGAATGATTATTGCGGCCATCAATGACGATGCCGGAGCCGTGGCTATCATGGATCGGAAAATTCCACCCGGTACCCGACTCCGTTAATCCGATATGTCCATTCAAATGAAATACCGGCCGCCTGCCGGATGGCGTGACTATCAGGAGGCATTAAAACGCCAACGTCAACAGAGACGGCGGTTGGGACGAACCATCGGTGCCGCGCTCATGATAGCCGTCATGATCGCATTGCTCTTTTTTGTGTATCAATCCAATAATTTTTCGTGGCGCGCTTTTACCAAAACTCCTCAAAAAACCAACACGCTGTTAAATCCATCGCTGGCGATGGATGAACTTAAAGCGCTGTTGGCGGATCAGGACCCAATTATCCTTGGCGCATCGGAAGCCGTAGTAGCGTCGGACAAAAGGCTCTTACACATGACCACCACCATCAATGTGGACCTTCAAAAGCAATTGACCGACCGACTGATGCTTAGGACCTCCGCCTACATCGGGATCGTGGTGACGGATGCATTTAACGGCAAGATTTTGGCTATGGTCTCCCATGACCGGTCAAATCCCAGCGCCAATACCTGCCTGAACAACCGGTTTCCGGCAGCCAGCATCTTTAAAATTGTGACCGCCGCGGCTGCCATGGAAAATGCCCGTTTCACCCCGTCATCGATAGTAACCTATACCGGCGGGAAACATACGCTTTATAAAAATCAAATCACCGAAAAGATTGATCGCCATACCACCACGACCACCCTTCAAAAAGCCTTTGCCGGTTCCATTAACCCGGTTTTCGGCAAATTGGGTGCATTTACGCTAAAAAACATCTCACTGATAGACTTTGCCCACCGCTTTGGATTTGAGCGACCACTGGGTGTCACCCTGCCCTTGGCGCCAGGCGCCCTTGTTATCACCGACCAGCCCTATCAATGGGCCGAACTGGCCAGCGGATATAATGGCACAACGACCCTGTCACCTTTACAGGGCGCAATGATCGCCGCGGCCACCGTCAATGAGGGACAATGGGTCACACCCCGGCTCATTGAATCCGTTACCGCCGATAATGGAGAAATCCGCTATCAACTGCCGCCCCTGAAAACGAAAGCCATTGTCACGCAACAAACCGCCCGGCATCTTAAAACGGTGATGCAAGCCACCATTCTAGAGGGAACCGGCCGTAAAATGTTTCGGGGTTGGCAAAACGATCCGATTTTGTCAAAATTAAAAATCGGCGGCAAGACCGGGAGCTATAACAACAACCCCCGTTACGATTGGTTTGTGGGATTCGGCTTGGATCCTGAAAAAAACCATGCCGTCGCGGTTTCCGTTTTGGTGGGCCATCAGGACCTGATTGGCACCCGGGCGGGTGAATATGCCCGTACGGCCTTAAAGTATCATTTTAAAAATCAACAACAGTCATCTCAATCATGAGTGTTCAAGCATGTCTTATCTTTACGGGTTGAAAAGAAAGTTTCAGCGGCTACGGAATCGTTGGCTGTTTCCAACAATCTGTATTGGCAGCTCACCACCCTCCAGCCGCCGGGGTTCAATAATCTTATTCCCCAATAGATCCGCCACCCTCTTTTGCGGGCTCGCCGGCATCGTGGCCTGCAGAGCGCCGTCGCAACCGGAAAGCGTTGACATCCAAGCGCTTAAGAAAATAGCGACAAGCTTTGAACCCGATACAATCCTCGAAGACACCACCCTGACTGATCAGCTCCAATACCGCTCAAAGGCACTCAACCGCCCCGCTTCGTTTTTGGCCATTTATCAAGATAAAAGAGAAACCCAACGGTTAGACGCGCTGATTCAGCAGCTCAATCAATACGTTGCCGCCAAAGCGGAATGGCATGCCAAATACCGATCCCGCTTGTCAGCGCGCCAAAATAAAACCGCTGATCGAGAAATGGATCAGTTGCGGGATATTCATTGGTCCCTGGCCATGGAGCTGAAAAACAATATCGACCACGTGGCTGAATTGGCCCATGGCCTGCCCAAGCCGGTTCCGCCTCAGGCCGTCGCGGCTTTGCGCAATTTGAACGCGGTGTTAAACAGCATCGATCGGCTTGAGGTGCGGGGCCGTGACTCGGCCGGTGTCTCGCTCTTATTTATCATCGACAACGCCACCCTAAAAAAAATTGAAGCACAGGTAGAAACCGAGGGATTGAGCGATCAACTTGCAACGCGCAAAAACAGTCCTGTTTTGGGTAACGGTCATATCCATTTTAATATCAAGGCTTCCGACACTGAACAGGTCACCATTACTTTTACCTATAAGATCGCCGCTGAAGTGGGACAATTGGGCGATAATATCCGCTTTTTACGCAGACAAATACAAAATGACCGCATCCTGAAAATTTTACTCACTTACCCCATTTTATTTCACACGGTTCTGTCTCACACCCGCTGGGCCTCCGTGGGTGAGATCACCGAACCCAACTGCCACCCCGTCGATAATATTTCCGAAGATCCAATCCCTTGCGCCAGCATCATCCATGTCTGTTTAAACGGCGACATAGACAATTACCGCGAGATCCAAAGAGAACTCCAAAGCCAGGGGCGCCAATTTCAATCATTGATCACAACCGACACCAAAATCATTCCCGTTTTGATCGAACAATATTACCAGGAAGGCATGAGCATTGAAAAGGCGTTTCGAATGGCGGTGAGTCAATTTGAAGGCTCCCATGCCATCAGCATGCATACCGATTTGGCGCCCGGTAAGCTTTTTATCGCTCAGAAAGGGAGCGGCCAGACCGTATTTATCGGCATTGCGGATGATCATTACATGCCGGTCTCCGAGGTTTACGGATTTGTAGAGGAGACCTCCCGGTTTATTAAACTGAACGGTGAAAAGAGTGTCCAGGGCCGTAATGGTGAAACCCAAGGTCAAATTTTCATTCTTGATCAATCAAGTCCCGGCGGTCTTGAAGGGATCTCGGCCTCATATTACGACGGTACCCCCATTGTGCTCACAAAAGAGGATATCCAGACCACTGAAATCACCTCTCGGGATATTGATCGGCAGCATTATCCCCACTACTTCCTGAAAGAGATTTCCGAAGCGCCGGGCTCTGTGGAAAAGACCCTATCCGGCCGTTGGGGCCCATCAGGGGATGACCCTATACTCAAAACGGTTTTATTAGATCAAAAGGAGTTTCCGGACTCTATCCGCAAAGCAATCGTCGATGAGAAAATCCGGCGTATCTACTTTATTGGACAGGGCACCGCCGGGATCGCCGCTATCGCTTGTGCCGAACTAACCGACCACTACCTCAACTCCCCAACCCTTAAAATCGGCGCCGTAAAAGCATCGGAGCTTAGCGGCTATATAATTGATGAACAGAGCGGCCGTCGATCGTTAGCGGACACCCTGGTGGTGGCCATCAGCCAATCGGGCACCACTGCCGACACCAACCGCACGGTTGATATGGTCAAGGAACACGGTGCGCACACCCTGGCGATTGTCAACCGCCGTGATTCGGACCTCACCTTTAAAACCGAAGGCGTCCTCTACACCAGCAGTGGCCGGGATATTGAAATGTCCGTGGCCTCCACCAAGGCCTTTTACACCCAAATTGTGGCAGGCGCTCTGCTGGGGCTCTTTATGGCCCAAATTACCGCCCGAAAAGGGGCTTTGGAGATATCTGAAGAGATTGATCAGTTGGCCAGGCTGCCAGGCATCATGCGCAAAATTATTCAGCGTAAAGAAGAAATTGCCGTATCGGCCTATCAATTGGCCAATACGAAAACCTACTGGGCTGTAGTGGGCAGCGGCCCCAACAAGGCGGCCGCCGATGAGATTCGTATCAAACTCAGCGAATTATGCTACAAAACGATTTCATCCGATTATGTGGAAGACAAAAAGCATATTGACCTGTCGTCCGAGCCGCTGATTATTGTTTGCGCCGCCGGCGCCCGTTCCGCCGTGCGCGCTGATTTGGTAAAGGATACCGCCATTTTCAACGCCCACAAAGCAGCTACGGTCGTCATAACCGATGAAGATGACGAGTCATTCGGACCTTACGCCAAATATGTTCACACCATCCCCCGTGTTCCCGAACACCTCGCGCCCATCGTCAACACCATCGCTGGACATTTGTGGGGTTATTATGCGGCCCGGGCAATTCACGAAAGCTCGCGCTTCTTATTCGATTTTCGTGAATCGTTGAAACAGATGCTGGATGACTATGCCGCTAAAGGCTTTGATGTTTACGAAGTGGTCTTGGAGCAAGCCTTTCGGGAAAAAATGAACTCCTTTTACCGCCGGTTCAGGCAGCACATTTTCCCCTCCTTTTTAGGCATTACGCTGGCAGCCGATTTAACCTTGCTGTTGAAATATTTGTCGGGCCGGTTGCCCGTAGCCGATTTTGAATTGGATTTTGGCCAACGGGGAACGGCGATTAACATGTTGGAGATCCTGTTTGACCGCCTCAATCAGGGCATCACCCTGTTAACCAGGCCCATTGACGCTATTAAACATCAGGCCAAGACCGTAACCGTTGGCACCAGCCGTCTAACCACACGCAATATCGGAATTCTGTTTGATGCTTTGGCCGACTATCATCTGGATACCGCCCGTATCATCAACCGCAACATCCTGGTTCTAAGGAACCTGCAAAAAGTGGTCGGTGACATTCACGGCGCCATTTTATATCGGATCGAGAACCTTGACCTGTTGGGCATACCGACACCCGGGACGACCATTACGGTAGAGCAAAAAGCGGGTGTTCTCAAGCCGATTCCTTCGCGGGTGGAATCCGACACACAGCTCAAAGGAACCAAAAAGATTATTGTACGGGAAGGTAACGTCTATATCGGCAAGGGCCGTAAAGATGGCCGCAATATCCTGGTAATTCCGGTGTTATCGGATCTACCCACCCGCACCAATAATATCGACCGCCTGCTTTTACTGAACATCTCTTTTAAGGAACCAGTCACCATCGATGATAAAATTGTGGCATTGGGCGGAAAGTTTGAACGGATTCGCAACATCGTTCAGGAAAATAGTGTTCCCTGGCAGGATCATCATCTGGAGCTTTTGGCCTTGGGTGATCTGTTCGGAATCTCGGCGGAAAAAATTGCCGAAAAGATTGTGGCGGCAAATCCGGAGTGAATTCTCAAGCGCCTAAAAGCGGCGGCCGGGTTCGCCCGGCCGGATGACATCCGGCCGGCGCAGCCGCCATAAGAGACCTTTGCATAACACCCCCTTTGGCCCAATTTCGGCGTCAGGATTAAAATGGTATCCTCGAAATATTCAATATATTCGTCCGGTTACATTTTCGCCCCCCTTGAACGTGAACAAAAATAGATGTCCTGCAAAGGTCTCCATAAAAGAGCGTCGCTTTTCAGCGGCGGTCGTTTATGAAAGCAAAACGCAAAACCTTCGGCTGTAGTCGAAGGATATCCGCTTTTGGCCCTGTGGGCCTGCTAAAGCCTTCATCCAAAAGCGAGCTGTATTGTCGGCATGGGGATGCCGACCTACGAACCTGTGGGCCTGGTAAAGCCTTCATCCAAAAGAGAGGGTTTTTCTCCCATCCCCGAATGGGACAATAAACGAAAGGGCCCAAATAGATGTATACTCACGCTTCAGCCAGATTGTCCCGGTAGGCGATAGCGGCGCCGATGAAATCTGTAAACAATGGGTGGGGCTTCATCGGCCGGGACTTAAACTCAGGGTGGAACTGGCAGCCCACAAACCAGGGATGGTTCAATAATTCGACAATCTCCACCAATTCCCCATTGGGTGAAGTACCACTGACCAGTAATCCCTTTTTCTCCATCATCTCCTGGTAGGCTTGATTAAACTCATAACGGTGACGGTGGCGTTCGGCAATTTCGGGTTCACCATAGGCTTGATGGGCCAGCGTATCTTTTCTTAACTTGCAGGTATAAGCGCCTAGCCGCATGGACCCGCCTTTGTCGCTTTCCAAATCCCTTTTTTGAATGGTACGACTGCGCTCATCATACCACTCGGTCATGAGGTAGATGACCGGATCGGGCGTTTCCGGATCAAACTCCGTACTGTTGGCATTGGCAATACCGCAAACATTACGGGCAAACTCAATCACCGCAATCTGCATTCCCAAACAAATCCCCAAACAAGGAATATCACGGGTTCTTGCGTAGTTAGCAGCGCAGATCTTACCTTCGACGCCTCTTTCGCCAAAGCCCGGCGCCACCAAAATCCCGTGAACATTTTTCAGCCGCTTCTCACAACTGCCCGATTGAGACAATTTCTCCGAGTCAATAAACTTCAGGTTGATACGGGTGTGATGGGCCACACCGCCATGAAAAAGCGCCTCGTTGAGACTTTTATACGACTCGGTCAGGTCCACATATTTACCCACGAAACCGATAATCACCTCATCTCCCATGGCTTTGACATCATTGATAAACTGCTGCCAAGGCGCCAGTTTGGGCGATCTGGTCCAGATTTGCAATTTTTTGACAATCTGTTCGTCCAACCCCTCTTTATTAAAGATCAAGGGCACTTCATAGATGCAGTCCACATCTTTGGCCGTAATGACCGATTCCACATTGACATTACAAAAGAGAGCGATTTTTTTCTTGATATCCAAAGAGAGAAACTGATCCGTACGGCAAAGCAAAATATCCGGCTGTATACCGATGCTGCGCAGTTCCTTTACGCTATGTTGGGTCGGTTTGGTTTTCACCTCGCCGGCGGTATTGATGTAAGGCACCCAGGTGACGTGGACGTAAAGGACATTCTCCTTGCCCTCGTCGATGCGGAACTGCCGAATGGCTTCCAAAAAAGGCAAGCTTTCGATATCCCCGATGGTACCGCCGATCTCCACAATGGCGACATCTACCTCTTTGGCCGCTTTTCTGACACTGTTCTTGATTTCATCGGTAATGTGCGGAATTACCTGGACCGTTCCGCCGAGGTAGGCGCCTTGACGCTCTTTATCGATCACTGCCTTGTATATTTTACCCGTGGTAAAATTATTGTCCTTGTCCAGCTTCGCGTTGGTAAAGCGTTCGTAATGGCCCAGATCAAGGTCGGTTTCCGTGCCGTCTTCCGTTACAAAAACTTCGCCGTGCTGGAAGGGGTTCATCGTTCCCGGATCAACGTTAATGTAAGGATCCAGCTTTTCAATAGTGACGGTCAGGCCACGGCTCTCCAAAAGCGCTCCCACTGCGGCGGAAGCCAGCCCTTTGCCCAACGATGAGAGAACACCGCCTGTCACAAAAATATATTTGGTCGGGCTACTCAAGAAAAATCCCTTTCAAGCTGGTTGTATTTTCCGGGTTAATTCAATTTTTATACAGGATGATAGCGACCCTAGCGGGTATAATTTATCAGATCGCTATGGTGCCCCGCCAGGCGCAAACCGGCCCTGTACGGGTCCGTTGTAAAGCTGGTTGTCCCTAACATATACGCCCCTGTTTTGAAAGAGAAAATACCTTATTAAAAACCAAAGAGCATAGGGCTTATGTTAATTTTCAGCGGATTGATCAAAAAACGGCAATCCCTTTGGGCGCCTATAAGGGTTCGTCGGCAAACCGGGCGGCGGCGCCCAACGCCTCTTCAATCCGTAATAATTGATTATATTTGGCCACCCGGTCACTGCGTGAAAGCGACCCGGTTTTGATCTGACCTGCATTGACGCCCACCGCCAAGTCGGCAATAAAGGTGTCCTCGGTCTCACCGGAGCGGTGGGAAATGACATTGGTGTACCCCGCGGAGTTGGCCAGTTCAATGGCGTCCAGCGTTTCCGTAACGGTTCCAATCTGGTTGAGCTTGATCAAAATCGAATTGGCCGCACCAAGCTCAATCCCCTTGGCCAGGATTTCAGGATTGGTCACAAAGAGATCGTCACCCACAATCTGGATCTTCTCTTCCAGCCGATGGGTCATTCGCTCCCATCCGGGCCAGTCCCCTTCGGCCAGACCGTCTTCGATGGAGACAATGGGGTACTTATCAATAAGCAGATCGTAATAGTCAATCATCTGTTCTGCGGTGAGAGCCCGTTTTTCCGCGGCCAGCCGATATTTTTCTTTTTGATAAAACTCGGAGGCAGCCGCGTCTATGGCCAAAAGGATATCACCTCCGGGCTGGTATCCGGCGCTTTGGATGGCATCAACAATCAACTCCAACGCCGTTTCATTGGAGGCCAAGTCGGGTGCAAACCCGCCTTCATCGCCCACGGCGACATTGAGCCCTTTTTGATTCAGAATTTTCTTTAAACTGTAGAAGGTTTCCGCTCCCATCCGGATGGCCTGGGCCATTGTTTTCGCGCCCGCCGGAACAATCATGAATTCCTGGATATCAAGATTGTTTTTGGCATGAGCGCCGCCGTTGATAATGTTCATCAGAGGTACAGGCAGGGTCCGCGCCTGAACACCGCCCAAATAACGGTATAACGGCATGTCGTAGGCAATTGCAGCGGCGCGGGCGGCGGCCATGGAGACCCCCAAAATGGCATTGGCGCCCAATTTTGATTTGTTTGCCGTACCATCCAGTTCGATTAATACATGGTCCAGCCCCACCTGATCCGCCGCGTCCAGGCCGCAAATGGCGGGGGCAATTTTGGTATTGACATTGGACACAGCAGTGGTCACTCCCTTTCCGCCGTAACGTTTGGCCCGTTTGTTGCGCAGTTCCAGGGCTTCCCGCTTGCCGGTCGACGCTCCCGACGGCACCGCCGCGCGGCCCACGGCCCCACAAGCCAGGGTCATATCCACTTCCACGGTGGGGTTCCCCCTTGAATCCAATATTTCCCGGGCATTTACCGCGATGATTTCGGTCATCAATCTTCTCCTGTAATAGACTTTTCAGGACACCTTGGGCAGTTGACATTCTGGCCGGAACTGTTACCCTCCCTGAGCTTGCTTGTCAAGCGATCCTTTTGTTTTCAGACCTTTACACAGGCAGAGATTTAAATGCCCAAAAACAGTTTTTATACCAGCGCCCACCTGTTTACCGCAGCCGTCCGAATTTTGGGCGAACAAAAAAAACAGCCGCCCACAGCCGATGATGTATGTGCACTTTTAAACTGGTCATTGGAGCAGGGACGCCTTGTTCTACGACGGATGGTGGAAGCCGGGATATTGGAGTTGATCACCCGGGCCTTTGAAGACCGAATCTTTATTAAAGACCATTTGGCTATCGAGAATTATAAAGATACCCGGAAGGCGGATCAACTGGATCAGGCCCTGGAAAATTTTCAGCATAAACGCAAAGCAATGGATGCCAAAGTAAAAGCCATCAAAACGAAGCAACAAAAAAAACAGGCCAAGTTGTTTGCCGATCTGGACGAGCAATTGAAAGCCGGGCTGGGAAAAAAGAAGCCATGAACCGGGATACCGTCTACTTTGTTTCCGATGCCCACCTGGGTGATCAGCTGCCTTATCCCCCCCGGCGCCAGGCTGATCTGGTCAATTTCTTAGCGTCTGTTGGCAACCGGATAAGCCATCTGTTTATCTTAGGGGATCTGTTCGACTTCTGGATTGAATACCGCCATGCCATCCGGCCCGATTTTTTCCCGATTTTGCACTGTTTGCGCACGCTGGTGGAAAAGGGGGTGCGGGTCGAATATGTCTGCGGCAACCATGATTTTTCCTTCGGCCCTTTTTTAACGGACAAAATCGGCATTCGAATTCATGAGGCGACCGTCACGGTCAATTTGCAAGGACGGCGCATCCACCTGGTCCACGGCGACGGGCTCATTCAAAGCGATATCAGCCAGCGGTTTTTAAGAAAGCTGCTGCGTAACCGTTATCTGCACAAGTTTTATTATCTATTGCACCCCACCTTGGGTGTCGGCTTGGCCCAGTCCATCTCCATGGCCAGCCGCCGCCGAAGCGGCCGGCGAAAGCAAAAATACCGTCACACTGATTACCGAGCCGTGGCCCAAACCTTGTTAAACCATCATGACATGGTTTTAATGGGTCACACCCATCATCCGGAACTGATTCAATGGGATGATAAAGTTTACTGTAACACCGGCGACTGGGTGAAACATTTTACTTGCGCGCGCTTGCTGGATGGCCGTTTGGAACTGTTCCAATATCAGCACCAAGGTGAACTCCTCCCCATTGAGGCAATTCAGTTGCAGCCCCCGCCGTACCCTTCAAATAATTCCTGAACTTCGGGGTATACCGCCCGTGGGTATTATGGATGACCAACGGCGCTTCAACGGTCAAACCCGCCCCGGCCCCGGCCTTGGCGCAAACAAGGGTTAATTTGGCTGACGCATCAACCGTTGAATGAACCCGGTCATCCAATTTATTGGCGCGGATATTGGCCTGGGCCAAAGCGGCCAGATCTTTTTGCAGTTCACAGCCCATTATTTGGAGTTCAGGATAGCGCCGGGCCAAAATCAGGGGAATCACGCCGCAGCCGCACCCTGGATCAAGCAGGCGCTCACCGGGTTTCACGTGCACAAATCCGGCCAATAAAACAGCGTCAATGGAAAAGCGGTAGCCGTTCTTATACTGTTGGACGGACACCTTACCGTGAAACAGGGAATCTTCCGTGATCGCAGTGGACATGCGCTTACTATCCGATTTTAAAGCGGATGGACGTCACCAACGCATCAATAGGCTCGGCATTGACGGCGGTGAGGATCGACCGGGTTTGAAAGCGCATCTGCTGGATCAAGGCCGAGTTGGTTACAAGAACCGTCAACACTCCCTGGCGCAGAGTAAGGGGGCGGCTGTTCTGAGCCGCCTGGGCGCCCACAATCCGGCCCCAGACACGCTGTAACGGCCCAACGGTCTGGTCCGGCCTGGAGTCCACCCGCCGCATAATCTTTTTGAGCGCTTGACCAATGGGGACGGGCGCTTTTTGACGGGGACGTTTTGCAACCATTTATAAATAATACTGTTCCCGCTTAACGGGGTCAACGGATAATATTCCTTTTTCCCTTGACTTGGTAAGAGCATCTATTTAATTTATCAGAAATATGAGCGATTTTGCTGCTCTGGTATCTGGCCTATAGAGTCGCTTCAACCTTTTACGTACTGGGAATGTATCGAATGAATTGGGATTGGGAAAAACTAAAGGAACAACAGAGTCAACGCGGCGGTGGCGGCATGGGCGGGGGTGTACCACCGCAAATGGACGATCTGCTGCAAAAATTTCGCCGTTTTAAACTGCCCGGCGGCCCCTTGGTGCTATTGGTGATTCTCCTGTTGGCGCTGGGAAGTTCGACCTTCTATACGGTGGGTGTTGATGAGGTCGGCGTTGTGCAGCGGTTCGGTAAGTTTGTACGCGTCTCACAGCCGGGTCTAAACTTTAAACTGCCCGCAGGTATCGAAAAGATTACCAAAGTCAAGGTTCGCCGGGTTTACAAAGAGGAGTTCGGTTTTCGTACCAGCCGAAGCAACCGCAACCTGGGGCCGCAGGAAGATGAAAACAGCGCCGCGCTGATGCTCACCGGTGATCTGAACGTCGCTGTGGTTCCTTGGATTGTCCAATACCGCATAAAAGATCCCTTCAATTTTCTCTTCAAGGTGCGGGACGTGAATCGCCTGTTAAGAGACATGTCCGAAGCGGCCATGCGCATGGTGGTGGGCGACCGCAGCATCAACGAGGTGATCAGCAAACGCGAGGCCATTGCCGACGCCACCAAACAGGTGCTGCAAGAAGAGTTGGATCTGGCCGAATCCGGTATCGATATTGTCACCATTGAAATGAAAAAGACCAACGTTCCCGGACCGGTCCAGCCCTCCTTCAACGAGGTGAACCAGGCCATCCAGGAAAAAGAGAAGATGGTGTATCAGGCCAAGGAAGAGTACAATAAGGCGATCCCCACGGCCCGGGGTGAGGCTGAACGGGTGGTCAAGGAGGCGGAAGGGTATGCTTTGGACCGGGTCAACCGCGCCAAGGGTGACGCCACCCGCTTTACCGCCCTTTATAAAGAGTACGCCGTAGCCCGGGATGTCACCAAGCGGCGGCTTTACCTGGAAGCGTTAAAAGAACTCTTTCCCAGGTTGGGGCCCAAATTCATCGTTGATGCGGATCAGGGCAACCTGCTGCCGCTGTTGAACCTTAATAAAAATATGGAACTTCCCAAATGAAATTAAAAGGCTTTTTCATCGTGTTACTGATAATATTGGCGGTGGTGATTTTTTCCGCAGCCTATATCGTTGACGAGACGGAACAGGTGGTGGTGACCCAGTTCGGGCGGGTGGTGGGTGAGCCTAAAAAAGCCCCCGGTCTCTATTTTAAGATACCCATGATCCAACATGCCAATTACTTTCCTAAAAATCTGTTGGAGTGGGATGGCGACCCCGGCCAGATTCCCACCCTGGATAAAACCTTTATTTGGGTCAATCCCTTTGCCCGCTGGCGCATTGTGGACCCCGTCGCCTTTTTCCAGACGGTGAATAACACGGTGAGCGCCCAGGGACGTCTGGATGACATCATCGATCCGGCGGTACGCAACTTTATCACTTCCTATCCTTTAATCGAGGCCGTGCGTCTGACCAACCGGCCCCTGGACACCTTTGAATTGGGGCTGGAGGATGTCCAGAACGAATACGCCTACACCATATCCACCGGCCGCAAAAAGATCACCGAAGGCATTTTAAAGGCGGCCCAGCCAAAGTTGGCCCAGTTCGGTATCGAGCTGGTGGATGTGAAAATCAAACGGATCAATTATGTGGAGCAGGTCCGCAACACGGTCTATGGCCGAATGATTGCCGAACGGAACCAGATTGCCGAGAAGTTCCGGTCGGAAGGTAAAGGCGAGGCGTTGGAAATCCGGGGTGAAAAGGAAAAAGAGCTAAAACTCATTACCTCCGAGGCTTATCGCAAAGCCCAGGAAATAAAGGGTGCGGCTGATGCGGAAGTGACCCGTATCTTTGCCGAATCCTACGGCGTTGATCCGGAATTTTACTCGTTTGTGCAGACCCTCGATATTTACAAAGAAACCATGGATAAAGAGAGCCAGTTGGTACTGTCCACGGACTCGGAATTTTTCAAATACCTAAAGGGTTATTTGCAACCGTAATGGTGTTGTAAAAGAACCCGTCAGCAGCAATCATTTCTTTGAAATATCAAAAGCCGCAACACCGTTTGACGGTGGTGCGGCCTTTTTAACAAGCCGGATATTATTCTTTCATAAAACAACAAAAGCGCAGCTACTTGCCCTTGCGTCGCTGATGACGCGTTTTGGCCAAAAGCTTCCGGTGTTTATGTTTTCTCATCTTTTTACGTCTTTTTTTTATGACACTGCCCAAATGAACACCCCCTTTTCAAGTTAATCAGACCATAATTTGAAGTAACTAAGAAACATAGCATTGGCTATCTGTTTTTGTCTATCCTTTTTCTGTCGCCCTTTACAATTTTGATCAAATCCATAGTTTAATATTGTGTCTCCTGGAATTTGAACCGGGGCATAGCAACCATTCGGTCAAAGCCATAAACAGACTCTTTCCATTTTTAGAAGCGGGCCGGATCTATTCCGACGCCCGCGTAAGCGCAGGCTACGGAGATACGCCAAAAGCAACAGCGAATGCAGACCGCCTTGGACCGCCCCCGGAACCTCCCAATCCGATTGTCCGAAAAGGGTTGCACGAACTGCGCCGGGTCGTCAACGCCGTTATCGCCGAATACGGCAAACCGGATACGTTTCGAATTGAAATGGCGCGTGACCTTGAAATGAACACAAAACGCTATAAACAGTTCATAAAACAGCAAAAAGCCAATACCAGGGCCAACGACGAAGCTGTAGAAAAGTTCAAGGAGATCAAAAGTAATAATCCCCACCTGAAATTAAGCGATTATCCCGGCCGTGATGATAAGATTCGCTATCGCTTGTGGAAAGATCAGGACGAACGGTGCGCTTATAGTGGCAAACCCATCGCGCCGTATGCCCTGTTCAGCTCGGAGATCGAGGTCGATCATATTATCCCTTACAGTCAATCCCTGGATGACTCCTACATGAACAAGGTTGTCTGCTTTGCCAGGGAGAACCGTTTTGACACGTATAAAATGGAAAAAGAAACGGTTAACGCCATCGGGAAGCTGCTGCAATGATCAAGCGCACCCTTGATATCGGCAATCCGGCCTATGTCCATCTGCGACAGCGGCAACTGGTGGTGGAACCGGACAAAACAACCGCGCGCACGTTTCCGCTGGAAGATCTCGGCATCGTAATTTTTTCCCATCCGCGAATCGTGATGACCCAGGCCGCGATGATCGCCTGCCAGGAGAATAATACCGTGCTGGTTTTTTGCGACGGCAAACATCTCCCCTATTCCGCCATGTTACCGATTCATGAAGGGCATACCCTCCACAGCAAAATACTGGAGCAACAGATCGCCCTGGCGTTACCCGCCAAAAAACGGCTATGGCAGCAAATCGTCAGACATAAGATTGACCAGCAAGCTAAAACCCTTGCCCACTTTCAAAAAGACCCTCGTCCGCTGAAGTTAATGGCTCCACGGGTTCGTTCCGGCGACCCGGATAATCTTGAGGCCCAGGCCGCCAAAAAATATTGGCGGCTGTTGTTCGGAGACGATTTTCGTAGAAACCATAGAAAAGGGGGCGTCAACTCACTGCTCAATTACGGGTATGCCATCGTGCGGGCCATGGTGGCCCGGGCTGTCGTGGGCGGCGGTCTCCATCCGGCCATCGGGCTTCACCACCATAATCAATACAACGGACTGAATCTGGCCGATGACCTGATGGAGCCGTTTCGGCCCTGGGTGGATAGAGTGGCGTACCAGTTGGCGAATCAGGGTGAAACCGAGATTAACCAAAATACCAAAAAAGCATTATTGGGCCTTCCGGCCAGATCTGTTTGCTGGCAAGGAAAGTCGATGCCGTTGATGGTCTGTTGTCACCACCTGACAGCCAATCTGAAAAGGGCCGGGCAAGACAGAACTGTGAAGCTGGATTACCCGAACCTGAATGACACGACCCAATGACGGTTATCTTTGGCGGGTTAAATTCCGTGTGGATGATAGTTCTGTTTGATTTACCAACGGATAGCGATCAAGCCCGTAGAGAGTATGCGGTTTTTCGAAAGCGTCTGTTGAATAGCGGCTTTACAATGATGCAATATTCCGTCTATTCACGCCATTGCGCCAGCTATGAAAACGCAAAGGTTCACGCTGATCGGGTAAAGGCAAACCTCCCGCCCGAAGGTGAAGTGCGTATTGTAACGCTTACCGACAAACAGTTTGGAAGAATAGAGGTTTTTTATGGCAAAAAAGGCAAACCCCCGGAGAAACCACCCACCCAGCTTACCCTTTTTTAGGTGTGGTAAAGAGGGTAATCCTTTTCATATCAGTTGTTTATTTGCAAGATAGTATAACCGACCAAGGCCTATTTGCAAATCACAACTGGATGGCATGATGGTTCCACCCGGTGAGGAGTATAACCGACCAAGGCCTATTTGCAAATCACAACTCGGAATAGTTGAATATCAACTCGCCGTTAAGTATAACCGACCAAGGCCTATTTGCAAATCACAACAATAATGGAATTACTCCAAAAGAGTTATCAGTATAACCGACCAAGGCCTATTTGCAAATCACAACATCGAGCTCCGGCTAGTAAATACTGGTTAAAGTATAACCGACCAAGGCCTATTTGCAAATCACAACTGGATGGCATGATGGTTCCACCCGGTGAGGAGTATAACCGACCAAGGCCTATTTGCAAATCACAACGGCCATTTTTTGAGCTCCTCTTTGGTTTTTGTGGACCTTTAGGAATATGATTTGACCCACATTTTTCAAGCTCTCCCGGGTATCCATGGGGGCAGGGCTAACTCAAATTACAGAAAGAGCGTTACACTACCCATTTTTTCATTGACACATTCCGTTCTTGATGGCTATTACCTTTTCCAAGACAAGAACGATTGTATCGAAAGCTGTATGGACAGGTGAGAAAACAACAACCGGATGATGCTGACTTCGGATCAGAAATTTACACTTCATTAATTAATTTTTACGCGAAACACTCGTGGTCTTCAAAAAAACTGGCTGATGAAGTAGTAAGTCTAACGTCAACAAACAAGACCGAGGGTGTTGTATCATGTTGTCGATAGTGTTGCCAATTTTCCTTGTTATATTAACAGGGTACTTATTTTCCCAGAAAAGTAAATATTCTAAAGACGCGGGGAAATTGATCAATGACTATGTGCTGTTTATTGCATTACCTGCGTTATTGTTTCTATCTCTCGCTCAAGCCAAACCAGCAGAGTTATTACATTGGGAGTTTGTAGTAGCAACTTTATTGGGTATATTCGTTGCCTATATGTTTGGTATCGTCTTGTCAATGTCTAGGTCTATAAGCGCGCCTAAATCTTCTATTGCAGCAATGGCCGCATGTTATGGCACAACCGGCTATATGGGTGTGCCTATTGCAATTGCGGCTTTTGGAGAGTCAGCAGCAGTTCCTGCTGCAATTGCAACTATCTTGCATAATATCCCGGCAATTATGGCTGTTATCATAACTCATGGTATTTTCAGTAATGAAAGTAAGGGGAAGTCAGGTGTTTCTGTAATGCTAGTTGCTATAAAGACAACTTTACTAAACCCACTAACATTGTCTGTTCTTGCAGGTATGATTTTTTCTTTTTTAGCTATTCCACTGCCGGAGATTTTAAAGACATTCACAGGATTCCTGGCTGGCGCAGCAGGACCTACGGCCTTATTTGCATTAGGTATCGGCCTGTCTAGTTTAGATACCAAATCACACATGAATATCAAAAACCTTTTACATCTAAGTCCTATAATCTTTATTAAGGTATTCATTCAGCCTTTTGTTACTTTTCTTGTTGCTTATTATTTGCTTGGCATGAAATCTTCAGACATATATTTAATTGTAGCAATCTTAATGTCCGCTCAACCAATTGGCGCCGGAGTTTATGTTTTTGCAAGCAAGTTTGATTACTTTCAAGAACAAACCGCAGTATCTATTGTTATATCTTTATTAATTACCGTATTTAGCTTGTCTTTCTTATTAGAAATGATGAGTAAATTTATATAAAGACATCTGGAGCCTGTCGACATTCATTCCAGCCAGAGATATATGGCCGCAACGAGCACAAAAGATAAAAGTGCGGAAAGCCTTGTAAGGCGCATGACTTTACCGAGTTGACCTGGCGTCATCTGAGCTTTTTTCAGCACCACTGCGATCTGACCGCCGCCCTGTTGGGCGGTATTATCAAATCCACATGAGATGACGAGAAGCCGGAAAAAGAAAACAATGCCTAAAAGACAGAATATTTCGTCCGGGGCAAAATGGGAAGATATTGTCGGTTATTCCAGAGCGGTGAGAGTAGGAAATATCATCGAAGTTGCAGGCACAACAGCAGTTGATAAAAACGGTCAAATCGTTGGGGAAAATGACGCTTATGAGCAGACAAGATTTGCCCTGGAAAAAATCAAGGCGGCTTTGAAAGAAGCAGGTGCAACGGTTAATGATGTGATCAGGACCAGAATGTATGTGACCGACATGTCTCAATGGAAAGAGATCGGCAGAGCGCACGGTGAGTATTTCAGAGATGTAAAACCAGCAGCCACAATGGTTGAAGTGAAATCCCTGATTGAGCCGGAATTACTCGTTGAAATCGAAGTAAGCGCGATAGCAGCCGAATAATTTTGGCTAAAGGGGGTAGTTAAGAAATCCGAATAAGCCCAAATATCGCTGCAATTAACCACAAAACCGCGAGAACCGCGTTTTATCTTGGATGTGCATGATGTGCCGTCAGGGGTGTAATCAACTCTATTGGCAAGGATCGCCCTATCAAAAAATGACCCGGTATATTCAGATGCTGCGCAACAAATTTGGAAATGGTACGGTACGCCCCTGAACCAGGGATGCAAACGCTTCACAACTGATCATTAAATTTACTGTTAAGACGAGATCGCCATGCGTAAGATTTCATACCTCATGGCCTTATTGCTGTTGCCAGCCATCGTTGCGGGCGGGTGTTCGTACCGGGGGCGCCCTGCTTGCCGACAAAATTGGCTCCTCGACATAACACGTGGAATTGTTTATCAGTTATGAACAACGCATTCATTCACTTTGACGGTATGCCAGATACCGTCAAAAATGCCGTCAAATTGACGGGATGTCAATAAATGCTGATGGAGCCTGCTGGGTATAAAAAGCCCCGGAACTTCTTTGGTGTCGGGGTTTTTTGTGTTTTACCGGACGTTACCGGATGTTGATTTGGTGGAGATGAGGGGGATCGAACCCCTGACCTCAGCGTTGCGAACGCTGCGCTCTCCCATCTGAGCTACATCCCCATAAATAGGTCTTCAGGGTCTGCCTGGATACAAAAGAAAAGAGCGTTGACGTAACGAGACCTTTGCATAACATCCCCTTTGGCCCAATTTCGGCGTCAGGCTCAAAATGTAATCCTCGAAATATTCAATATATTCCTCCGGTTACATTTTTCGCCTTCCTTGAACTTGAACAAAAATAGATGTCCTGCAAAGGTCTCGTAACATATTTCACCGCGTTGGTCCGCTCAAGAGGTTCATTCTATGGCGCTATTTGTTCTGAGCAACTTTCCGGTTGTTGTTTCCCTTTGTTGGGGTCGTCTCAAAATAGTTCGTGGGATCCACCGGAATGCCGTCTTTATGCACTTCGTAGTGTACATGGGGTCCGGTGCTACGGCCGGTGTTGCCTACCAGTGCGATGGTTTCGCCTTTTTTGATCGCCGCACCTCGTTTTTTGAGAAGTTTATCGGCATGGGCGTAACGCGTCAAAAAACCATTTCCGTGATTGACCGTTATCATTTTACCAAAGCCGTGATTATAGCTGGAAGACTGTACGATTCCGTCAGCCGTCGCTTTAATGGGCGTTCCCTTGGGTGCGCCGATATCATACCCGTTATGAAACTCTTTGCGGTTGGAAAAGGGCGCCCGGCGGTAACCAAACCGGGAGGTGACACGACCGCCTGTCACCGGGAGAATGGAAGGTATGGCCGCTTCCCGGGCCGCTTTCGCCTCTAGCCCTTTGAGCAGATCTTTCAGGTCGTCGCTCTTTAACGCAATGACCGCCTCAACAACGCTGGCCTGTTGGTGTAAATCGTGCAGCAGATGCTCTTGCCCTACCCCCGTTTCCGAAAACTCGGACGATACCCCTCCGATACCAAACGGTTCCGGCTGTTCAACCATTTCGCTTCCGCCGATGCCAAAAGCCTCGGCAGCGATGTTCTCCTTTTCAATCTCAGCCTGAACACGAATCCGCTTCTCCAGCTCCTCCAACTCGGCGATTCTCTTTTGAAGCATCTCCATTTTTTGGGCAAAGACATTGATTTGAACCTGTTGCCGCTTGATCTCAAGCTGTTGCGCGGAACGTAGCAGTTGCAGGGTGTAACGCTCCTTGCTTACCTGATGGTAATCGTAGGAGAAATATCCGGTGACCGACACCACCGCAATCAGAACCAGAGCGATACTGCAAAAAATGCGAAAGCCGTAACGGTGACTATCTATTTTGCGGAGCTGCCGCCAGCAAAAGATTTCGGCTTTGCGCACGACGCGTCTGCTGCGGATACGCAACCACCGCTTACAACGATCTAAAAGAAGCAAGAATCTGTTTATAGCCATAAGCCCCCATCTATTATAGCTTTCCAGTCGACATAAAGGAAAATTTGTTCTCCATATCAGCCATTACCCTATCATGTCAAGCGGTTGCGCATTTTTTTGCATTGACGCCGGGAAAAATAGTTGCGATCAGGCGATCCCCAGCTTGAATTTCAGCGATTTTAAGGTGTTGTGCATCAACATGGTAATCGTCATAGGACCGACCCCACCCGGAACCGGAGTAATGCTGCCGGCAATCTCTTTGGCGGCGTCAAAGTCGACATCACCCTTGAGAATCGCAATCTTTTTGCCGGTTTTTTCGCTGATCTTTTCACCCACCCGATTGATACCCACATCAATCACGCAGGCGCCGGGCTTAATCCACTCCGGTTTAACCAGATCGGGAACTCCGGCGGCCACAATCAGGATATCGGCGCGTTTACAGTGGGCGGCTAAATCTTGGGTTCGAGTGTGTACCACCGTCACTGTGGAGTTGGCGCCGGGGCCTTTTTGAAACATCATATTGGCGATGGGTTTGCCTACGATATTGGAACGACCCACCACCACCACTTCGGCGCCGCTGGTCTCCACGCCCGCCCGGACGATCATCTCCTGGATGCCCGCCGGTGTGCAGGGTGGAAATTTTACTTCGCCGCCGCCGATCATCAAGCGCCCGACATTAACCGGATGGAATCCATCCACATCTTTATCAGGGTCAATGGCGTTGAGCACTTTTTTGTCGTCAATATGTTTGGGCAAAGGGAGCTGCACCAAAATGCCATGAATGGACTCATCTTTGTTGTATTTGTCAATCAGCGCCAGCAGCTCTTCTTCACTGATATCCATGGGCTGGCTGTCTTGTACCTCTTTAAACCCGACGCGATGGGCCGTTTTGATCTTCAGGGTGACATAGGAAATCGAAGCAGGATTTTCACCCACCAGGATCGTTACCAAACCCGGCACTTGATTATGCTTTGCCTTAATATCGGCGACTTCACTCTCAATTTCTTTTAGAATTTCTTCCCGAATCTCGGTTCCTTTGATCAATTTGGCTGACATGGCGCACCCTTTCGTTAAATATTTGAATACAGATGGTCGTCGGTTTTCATAATAAAATGCATCGGGGATGTCAACAAATCCCTGCAATAGTGCGCTATATGGGCCATGGAACCCCGTCCAGTCCCGCTGTTTCTTTAATATCAAACATCAAATTAAAATTTTGAACAGCTTGACCCGCGGCCCCTTTCACCAGATTATCAATCACTGAAATCAATTTAATGCGACCCACGCGGGCATCGATAGTAAAACCGATGTCACAATAATTGGTTCCTTTGACCTGCAATGTTTCCGGGAAGGTTGCCGACGGCATAATACGCACAAAGGGACTTTCGGCATATGCGGCTATTAGGCAGTCCCGGACCCTTGTTTCATCAACGCCATCATCCATTTCGGCATAGATGGTGCAAAGCATCCCCCGGGACATGGGGACCAGGTGGGGCGTAAAACCGACGACGACCGGCCGACCCGCCGTCTCGGATAAAATCGCTTCAATTTCGGGCGTATGACGATGAGCGCTTACCTTGTATGCTTTAAATGAATCGTTAACTTGACAAAAGTGGGTCGCCAAAGAGAGGCCCCGCCCCGCCCCGCTGACACCCGATTTGGCATCTATGATGAGGGTGTCAGGGTTAATCAAACCGGCTTTGATCAACGGGATCAATGGTAACATGCTGCAAGTAGGGTAACATCCCGGATTGCCGATCAAATCAGCGCCGCGAATTTTATCGCCATAGATTTCGCTCAGGCCGTAAACCGCTTTTTTCAGAAGGTCCTTGGCCAGATGGGGATCATAGTGCGCTTCATACGTCTTTGCATCTTTAAAACGAAAATCAGCGGAGAGATCGATAACCCGCAGGCCCTGATGCAACAATTGCGGCACGATTTCCATGGGAATCTTATGGGGCAGTGCCGTAAACACCACATCGGCTTTTTCAGCTATGTGCTCCACATCCACGGCTTCGCATACCCGATCCACAGTTCCCGCAAACGCCGGATAGACCTCACTGAACGGTTTCTGCGCATATTGTCGTGAGCATAGTGTTGACAGCGCAACTTCGGGGTGTCCCGCCAGTAGCCGTACCAATTCCGCCCCGGCATAGCCAGTAGCGCCGATCACCGCTGCTTTTATCATATTCGCTCCGGGGAAACACCAAAAACTAATAAGAACAATTTGGGCCCACCACGTAAATGTCTATGCGCCGCCAATGGAACGTGCTCGATTTATAGCAACCAGGCCATCGGCTTGCGCGCAACCTGCCATCGGAAAGCCTTACCCGGCAGCCGGCTAAACCGACCCTTTGACTGTTAGCTGTTGCCGGTCAAGGAAGCCTTCGAAAAGATCAGCAAGTGATTGCCGATCTGAATTATCATTTACCGACCGGGTTAAATTCAAAGGTAGAGCCAAATATCGATTGACACCCTTTCATATTTTCGTTAATGATTCGCCCGTTACACATTAAATATGACCGGGGCTGTAGCTCAGTTGGGAGAGCGCATGACTGGCAGTCATGAGGTCAGGGGTTCGAGCCCCCTCAGCTCCACCATATCACCTTCCGACAACGTCCGTTAAAATTCCCGAAGCCCTGCAATGGTCTCATAATGATCTATTTGCCGCCTGCCCGGCCGTCATCACACGCTTCGTCCATGCCGCCGCCATGCTCAGCGGTTCCGGAAAGCGTACAGACCGGCTCAGCATCGCCGCCTTTAATTTCAGTGTTGGCCGGATCCACATCAACAGGATCATAGCTCATGTCCGCCAGTCGCTTTAAACGCCGATAACGGGCAGTGTATTCTTTTTCCAGCTGAACGGTGAGTCGGTCAAATTCATCGGGGAATGATTTTTTCAGGCTGGCATAGCGGATCTCTCCGGCCAGGAATTGCTGCAATGTTCCGTCGGGTTCTTTGGATTCCAGGACAAATGGATTTTCGCCTTCGTCCGCCAGATTCGGGTTATAGCGATAGAGCGGCCAGTAACCCGATTTAACCGCCAGATCCATCTCTTTTTGGCTTTTGCCCATCCCCGCCATAATGCCGTGATTGATGCAGGAGGCGTAAGCCATGACTAGCGACGGTCCATCATAACTTTCAGCCTCAACCATTGCTTTGAGAGTCTGTTGTTTATTCGAACCCATGGCAATGTTGGCCACATAGACATAACCGTAAGACATGGCCATGGCGCCCATATCTTTTTTCGCCGTCTTTTTCCCGGACGTAGCGAATTTCGCCACCGATCCGGTGGGGGTCGCTTTGGATGATTGTCCACCGGTATTGGAGTAGACCTCGGTGTCGAAAACCATCACATTGATATCCTCCCCGGACGCCAATACATGGTCAATACCGCCAAAGGCGATATCATAGGCGGCGCCATCGCCACAGAAGATCCAATAAGATTTTTTAGTAAAAAGCGAGGCATAGCTGTTGATCTGCGTCAATAGCGGGTTGTCGTTATATGTAGGTAACAGCGCTTTAAGTTGATCACCATACTCACGGGATAACACGGCATCCTTACGATTTTCCAGCCAGCCTGTGAACGCTTTTTTCAAGTCATCGGGAATATCGGTGTCAGTCGCCTCGGTCACCAGATCAACCAGTTTATCGCGCTGTTGCAGCTGCCCCAGCAACATGCCGTAAGTGAACTCGGCCGGGTCTTCAAATAGCGAATTGCCCCAGGTGGGACCAAAACCATCTTTGTCGACGCAGTAGGGCGCCGATGGGGCCGATCCGCCCCAGATGGATGAACAGCCCGTCGCATTGCCGATAATCATCCGTTCGCCGTAGAGCTGGGTGAGCAGTTTGGCGTAAGGGGTTTCACCACAACCCGCACAGGCGCCGGAAAACTCAAGCAGCGGCTGTACAAACTGGCTTCCCTTTACCGAGGTGCGTTTCATCAGATTATCGCGCACAGGCAAAGTAAGACTATAGGCTGCGTTGGGAACCTGGAGTTCGGTTTGGGTCTCCAGAGGTTTCATTAACAACGCCGGTTTCTTGGCCGGGCAGATATCGGCACAGTTGCCGCAGCCCAGGCAATCCAGTGTATGAACCTGGATTCTGAATTGAAGCCCTTTGAGATCCTTGCCCAACGCCTTTTTGGCGGTAAAGGTTTCCGGCGCTTTTTCCAGCTCCTCGTCGGTAGTCAGCACCGGACGGATGGCCGCATGGGGACAGACCATGGCGCACTGGTTGCACTGGATACAATTCTCCTCAACCCATTCCGGCACCATGATAGCCACCCCCCGTTTTTCGTACCGGGTGGTGGCCACAGGGAAAATTCCATCCGGGTTAAAGGCGCTGACCGGCAGGGTGTCACCTTTGGCCGAGTTAATGGGCCGCATCACCTCGGTCACCCATTGGGGAACCTCTTTAGCGGCTTTGTCATCGCCCAACTCCGCATCGGCCCAGGAGGCGGGGTAATCCACGGCCACCAAATGATCCAGGGTCTTGTCCACGGCATCCACATTCATTTTCACAATGTGATCGCCTTTACGGCCAAATAGCTGGTTGATTTGATCTTTCAGGTAGGCAATGGCCTCATCCACCGGAATCACATTGGCCAATTTGAAAAAGGCGGTTTGCATGATCATGTTGATACGGCCGCCCAAACCCACTTCCGATGCGATGGCAACGGCGTCGATATTATAAAATTTCAACTCCTTTCGGGCGATGGTGCGTTTGACATGCCCGGGCAGCTTACGCTCCATCTCTTCCAGGGACCAGTTAGAGTTGAGGCAAAAGGTTCCGCCGGGTTTGATACCTTCCAGCACGTCGTAGATATCGACATAACTCGATTTGTGGCAGGCGATATAATCGGCCGCATCTATCAGGTAGGTTGCCTGGATGGGCGATTGGCCGAACCGCAAATGAGAGATGGTCACACCGCCTGATTTCTTGGAGTCGTAGGCAAAGTAGGCCTGGGCGTACATGTCGGTATTATCGCCAATAATTTTGATGGCGCTTTTGTTGGCGCCCACGGTTCCATCGGCCCCGATTCCCCAGAATTTGCACTGGACGGTTCCCGGGGGTGTCGCTTCCAGACCACTCTCCACGGGCAGCGAGGTGTCGGTCACGTCATCGGTGATCCCCACCGTAAAATGATTTTTGGGGGTTTGGACGACCATGTTGTCAAAAACCGACTTGACCATGCTTGGGTTAAACTCCTTGGAACCAAGCCCGTAACGGCCGTTGATGGTTTTAATGCCCACCCCGTTTTCCATGAAGGCCGTGCAGACATCCTGGTAAAGCGGATCACCCAGGGCGCCGGGTTCTTTGGTCCGGTCTAAGACAGTGATGATTTTCGCCGACTGCGGAATGACCTTGATTAGAGAATCGGGCGCAAAGGGACGGAACAGGCGAACTTTGACCAGCCCCACAGATTCACCTTGGTCGTTGAGGTGGTTGACGGTCTCTTCAATGGTTTCACACGATGATCCCATGGAGATAATAACCCGCTCAGCATCGGGATGGCCGACATAATCAAAAAGATTGTATTGACGGCCTGTCAGTTCGCTGACTTTGGCCAGGTAATCGGCCACAATACCCGGGGCTTTCAAATAATAGGCGTTGGCTGCCTCCCGTCCTTGAAAATAGATGTCGGGGTTTTGGGCCGTACCGCGCAGTTCCGGACGTTCCGGATTGGCGCCACGGGCGCGGAAAGCATTGACCGCCTCCATGTTGACCAACCTGGCCATATCGGCATAGTCAATCATCTCGATTTTCTGAATTTCGTGGGAAGTGCGGAAGCCGTCCAGAAAGTGGAGAAAGGGCACGCTGGACTCGATGGCCGCCAGATGGGCCACCAGACCCAAATCCTGGGCTTCCTGGACCGAGGAAGAACCCAAAATGGCAAAGCCGGTTTGACGAACCGCCATAACATCCTGATGGTCCCCAAAGATGGAAAGCGCATGAGCGGCAATGGCCCGGGCGGTCACGTGGATCACACCGGGTAAGAGCTCTCCGGACATCTTGTACATGTTGGGGATCATCAGCAGTAGCCCCTGGGATGCGGTGAAGGTGGATGTCAGAGCGCCCGCCGCCAGCGATCCATGCATCGAAGCGGCGGCGCCGGCTTCGGACTGCATCTGGCGAACCAACATCGGCTGGCCGAAGATGTTCTTCAAGCCGTTGGCGGCCCACTCATCACAGATCTCTCCTATGGGGGAGGACGGCGTAATGGGATAGATCGTTGCGACATCGCTCATGGCATATGCCACATGCGCAGCGGCGGTGTTTCCATCGAGGGTTTTCATTTTCTTTGCCATACATCCACTCCTCCTTTAAAGGTGTTTCGGCCGGGTTTGGCCCATATAAACAGTAAAGCAAAGTACCCCAAACCCTGTTTTTTGTAAATAATAAAATCGTACCCAAGATTCGCGATGAATCATACGGAAAGCAGTCCAAAAGGTTGAAAAACCTCGTTGATTCAGATAGGCAGGAAGTGATTCATCACGGATCTTGGGATAAAACGGTTTCCAACAATCATCAGGCAACATCCATGACGTCCATTTGGCAGGTTCAACAGCCGGATCCCGACGCGGTTCAAGCGCTGGCCAAAGCGCTCAAGCTGCCGCCGATCATTGCCGCGCTATTTATCAATCGAAACCTTACCACAACCGATCAGTGCCGCCGGTTTTTAGACCCTTCTTTTGAACAACTGACACCGCCATCAGCATTAAAAGATATCGACAAAGCGACGCATCGCATCACTCAGGCGCTTTTAAACAACGAAACAATCCAGGTGTTTGGCGACTACGATGTGGACGGTGTCACCAGCACCGTCTTGATCTGGTCCTTTTTAAAACAGTGCGACGCGTCGGTTAGGGCCTACATCCCCCACCGTATGGATGAGGGCTATGGCATTCAACCGGAACAGATCGAAGCGGTGGTTTTATCCAATGCGGCCACCTTGATCATCACGGTTGATTGCGGTGTCGGCAGCCATGCGGCTATTTCCCTTGCACAAGCAAAAGGGGTGGATGTAATTGTAACCGACCACCATGAAGTGCCGGATCCGCCCCCTGCGTCATTGGCCTTAATCAACCCGAAACAAAAAGGTTGCACCGCCCATCTATCCTGTCTGGCGGGCGTGGGCGTCGCCTTTTACCTTCTTCTCAATTTGCGCAGACATCTTCGCCGCATTGGATTTTGGACCCCTCAACGGCCGGAACCAAACCTGAAAGAGGCGTGCGATCTGGTGGCGCTGGGAACCGTGGCCGATATGGTTCCTTTGATCAATGAAAATCGTCTATTGGTCCGTGCCGGAATTGGCGTCTTGAAGCGTGCACCGCGGCCCGGCTTAAGGGCGCTCATGCGGTTGGCCGGGGTTGACGCCGCAACCGTCGACGGTCAAGCCATTGCATTTCGATTAGCGCCCCGGATCAACGCCGCCGGCCGCATGGGCCATGCCCGCAGCGCATTCCGGCTTTTGGCCGTTGGTGACGAATCAACCGCGCTGAATATCGCCGGAGATTTGGAGCGGTTAAATGAAAAACGGCGCGCCACGGAAAATAAAGTGGTTCAAGAAGTGCGGCGCCAGATAGCGGACCATCCAGACTTACTGGACGATCCGATCCTTGTTCTCCAGAGGCCCCACTGGCATGAGGGGGTTTTGGGGATTGCCGCCGCCAGGGCGGTTCGGCGGTATCACCGCCCGGCAATTTTGCTCAGCACCCGCAGCGGCATTGCCAAAGGATCGGCCCGGAGTATTCCCGGCATCGATATTCATAAGCTGATTTCCCTTTGTAAACGGCATCTGCTGGGTTTTGGCGGTCACGCCCTGGCCGCCGGGCTCCAACTGGCGCCCGAACATATCGATCCGTTTACAGATTCTCTTCTGACTGAAGCCCGGCAACAGATAAAGGCCAAGAGCACCCGGGAAATCACCATTGATGGACACCTTGATTTACACAAGATCACACCATCGTTTTTAGATCTCTTGGGCCGGATGGCCCCCTTTGGGACAGCTAATCCGGAACCGCTTTTTGTGTGCGATAATGTCCGCGTTATCGGGCATGCTGTGATCGGCAAAAACCATTTACGGCTGACGCTGCATCAAAAGGAGCTGCCCGCCGGAACCTTTTTTCAGGCGATCTGGTTCAATCCGCCGACGCTTAAAACACCCGATCATTTCAATCAAATGGCGTTTAAAGCCGCGTGGAATCATTGGAACGGTTCCAAAACCCCGCAAATTCAAATTGTGGCGATTCGGTAATATTTCGCTCCTAAAAACCTGAAAAGAAGATCAGTTTTTTATATTTGCATGTACATTTTCACTTGCGTCATCAACATTATTTTCCTAATAGTATATCTTTCAAGGACCGTATCCAACAGCATCTGTTTTCTGGTCTTCAAGCTTTGTGGATCTCGCGATGCCGGATTGGACGTTTATATAAAACCCGGAGGCCGAATGGCAAAAGTTTTTCGAACCCATACCCGTGAAGCAAGCATCCTTTCCCGGATCGAATCATCCAAGGAACACGCCCGCCGTAGGGCCATCAACGGTATCCGTGATTGCCAGGAGCCTTTGAGCAGCGCCATCGCTATGAAGCTGGTGGAAGCCGACCTGATCGAAACCACCAATAAGAACTGGCTGGAAGAGCAGTTTGAGAAGTGCCTGGAACAGTTGATTTACGCGGATGATTTTGATGTGGACTTTTTAATTGCCCCTATCCGCACCTTGGTCCCCAACCCCCATCCCATCAGCATTTATGTAACCGCTTACGTCATTGAAAAATTGATCGATGCCAAGGAGATCATTGATATTTATGGCTCTGATGAAGATATCTATGGCGTCATTCATCAGGAGGTCCAGCGCTTTTTACCGATCCCCGCGTAAATCAGGCCGATTGTTTCGCCGTCTGACGCGCTTCGTCCAAAACAGCCAATCGCAGTGCTTCGCGCGCAAGAACGGTTGCATCGCCGTCAACCACGGGCCGCGCCGGGCCATCAAAATACTGCAAACGAGCCTTCGGCTGCCGCAGGGCTATGCGCCGGTGGCCGTGGACGGCATCATCGGCCCGCAGACCCTAACCGGGATCGACGCGGCCATGGCCGGGCTGCTGATCAACCTCCTCGTGGACGTCCGGGTCAATTTTTATCGCCGCATTGTTGACCGCGATCGATCCTAGGAGGTGTTCCGGGCCGGCTGGACCTGCCGAGCCGAGGAGTTCCGGGTCTGAAAAGGCGTCAACGCTTGCAGGTTGCCAACCCCGCTCGTCGGCATGGGGATGCCGACCTACAAGAATCCGGAGCGTCCGGTAGGGCGGCAATCCTTTGCCGCCGTGTCGTTCGCAGGATAAGAACTATACAATTTTCTAAGCTGCCTATGCGTCTGTATGGTTCAGGTCTCCGACCTGAACCAATCCGATTTGGCGGATCAATTAGTCGTTGCGCGCCACCGCTCCACCTTGTCTTTAAATTAATGCCGCCCGCGTTGAAAATACCGTCGGCCGTTTCGATTCCCATTGCTTTGAGCCGGTTTGCAAACGGTAAAAACGGCCTGTTCCCCTAAAATCAGCGCCACTGCCCGCCGCAGGGCCTGACCGGCTTTTAGATGTAAGCTCTCGCCAATGGCAATGATCGTGGTTCCTGTATCGGGATCCCCCAGATGCAAGAATCCCTTGCACTCACCGGGGTGTGACTTAAGGGCCTCATATAGCGCTGTCAGTGTTAGAGAATCGGCTGTGGCAAGATCGATTTTAAAGTGTATTGTGGCGGTCCAATGCTCTTCGGCCGCCTCCACGGGAATTACATCCGTGGCCAGGATACCGGTGTTCTTTTCTTCCCTTTGAAGGTTACCCTCCACTAAAATCCGATTCTCAACCTTAAGGAAGGGCTCAACTTGTGGAAACAGTTTGGGGAAAACGGTCACCTGTACAGAACCGTCCAACCCTTCCAGGGTGATCCGGGCCATGGGCTCACCCCTTTTTTTGGTGATGATATTTTTAATATGGGTGATGACACCGCCCACACGGAGCCTTTGGCCGTCTTTTTTACCCGCCAGGTCCAATATGCCCGTATCCGTGAATTTATCTAATATATGCTGATAGTTGGCCAGTGGATGTCCGCTAATATAAAATCCAAGCACCTCTTTTTCATGCGCCAGACGGGTGGCGTCGTCCCACTCGGGTAATTGCGGCATGACCGGCGGGTTGATAGTTGCGACGTTGTCATCGCCGTTAGCAAAGATGTTCATTTGAGGGGTATTGCGTTCCCGCTGGACGCAGGCGCCGTGATCCATGGCCGTTTCCAGCACCGCCGTCAACGATGCGCGGGTCTGACCCAGACAATCAAATGCGCCGCATTTTATGAGACTTTCCAGCACCCGCTTGTTGGCTTTACCCAGATCGACCCGCTCACAAAAATCAAAAACCGATTGAATCTTTTTCTCTTCACGTATGGCAAGGATTGAGTCAATGGGCCCCTCACCGACGTTTTTGACGGCCAGGAGACCGAAACGGATGTTGCTGTCCACCACGGTGAACATTTTATCGCTGGCATTGATATCCGGCGGAAGTACTTCAATCCCCCGTTCGCGGCATTCGGACATCAACTTGACCACTTTGTCGGTCAGATGAATCTCACTGTTAAAAAGGGCGGCCAAAAATTCCACCGGATAGTGCGCTTTCAGATATGCCGTTTGGTAGGCCACCATGGCATAGGCGGCGCTGTGTGATTTATTAAACCCGTAACGGCCGAAGGTCTTCATCAGGTCAAAGAGTGCGTGCGCTTTATTTTCGGGAACCCCATTGGCCACGGCCCCGTCAATGAATTTGGCCTCATTGGCATCAATCAGTTCCATCTTTTTTTTGCCCATGGCCTTACGAAAATCGTCCGCCTCGGACATGGAGTAACCGGCCAGATCCACTACAATCCGCATGATCTGCTCCTGGTAGACAATCACGCCGTAGGTATTTTTCAGGATCGGCTCCAGCTCGGGAATGAGATAAACAACTTTTTTGTTGCCCTGCTTGCGGTCCACATACTCATTGGACATCCCGCTGTCCAGGGGGCCGGGCCTGTAAAGGGCCACCAGGGCGATAATATCGTTGATATGGCTGGGTTTCATCCGGGCCAACAGCCCTTTCATCCCGTCCGATTCCAATTGAAACACGCCGGTTGTATCGGCATTGCCCAGCAGTTGAAAAGTGGCCGGATCGTTTAAGTCAAGATTTTCCGGATCGGGTCTCGGGCGCCCCTGCCTTTCGACAAGACCCAAGGTGTTGTCGATAACCGTCAGGTTACGGAGACCCAGGAAATCAAACTTCACCAATCCGATCTTTTCAACGCAATTCATATCGAATTGGGTAATGACCTCACCCTTTTTCCCACGATAGAGGGGCAGATATTCCCGAAGCGGTTTGTCGGCGATCACCACCCCGGCCGCATGGGTGGACGCATGCCGATTGAGCCCCTCCAGGGTGAGGGCAATATCCAGCAACTCTTGAATATCAGGGTTTTCATTGGCCTTTTGGCGTAGCTTCGGCTCTTGCTCAAGGGCCTCGGCCAATGTGATCCCCAATTTATCGGGGACTAATTTGGCGATGGCGTCCGCTTCAGACAGCGTAATGGCCAAGGCCCGCGCCACATCGCGAATTACCGCCTTGGCTTTCATGGAACCATAGGTAATGATCTGGGAGACGTAATCACCGCCGCCATACTTTTCCACTACGTAATCGAAGACCTTCTCCCGTCCATTGATGCAAAAATCAACATCAATATCAGGCATACTTTTACGGCCCGGATTTAAAAAACGTTCAAAAAGCAGATCATAGGCAATGGGATCAAGACCGGTAATCCCTAAAGAATAGGCCACCAGGCTGCCCGCGGCCGATCCCCGACCCGGCCCCACCGGGATTCTATTGTCCTTGGCATAGCGAATAAAATCGGCCACAATTAAAAAGTAGCCGGCAAAACCCATCTCAATGATGACTTTCAGCTCATACTCGAGACGCTTATTGTAGGCGGCCTCATCCACCTCCGGGCGCTTCTCTTTAATCGCCGCCATCACTTGGGCAAACCCCTTCCGGGTCTCTTCCTCAAAACATTCCGCTTCGCTTTTACCCCCTGGTGTTTCAAACTGGGGAAAATGGAACGTTTGGGTGTCCAGTTCCACATTACACCGATCTGCGATCCAACGGGTATGATCAATGGCGCCGGGGAAACGGCCCAATTCAGCGGCCATCTTCGCGCCCGGTTTAAAATACAAATCTTCGGTGGAAAATTTAAACCGGCTCGCGTCATGGATCGTTTTGTTGGTCTGAATGCAGAGCAGAACTTCATGGGCTTTGACATCTGCTGCATCCAGGTAGTGACAATCATTGCTGGCCACCATGGGAATGCCCAGCCGTTGGTGCATATCCAAAAGGCCCTCATTGATTTTATCCTGTAAAAGCATCCCGTTGTTTTGCACTTCAAGGAAAAAGTGATCCGGGCCAAAAATATCCACATGCTCTTTTGCCGCGGCGTCAGCAGCTTTTAAATCGCCGTTACGGATAAGCTTGGGCACCTCACCCTGGAGGCAGGCCGACATGGCGATCAGGCCCTTATGATACTTTCGGAGCAGCTCTTTATCCACCCGGGGGCGGCTGTAAAACCCCTCCAACTGGGCAATGGTGGCCAGTTTACAGAGGTTTTGATACCCTTCCATGGTCTCGGCCAAAAGGATCAAATGGGCTGTTTTTTTGCGGTCTTCAGGTGTTTTATACTGAATCCCCCGCGGCGCCACATAGCACTCACAGCCAATAATCGGCTTCACCCCGGCGGCGCGGGCCTTTTCGTAAAAGTCGACGACCCCGAACATGGTGCCATGATCGGTAATGGCCACCGCGTCCATGTTGTATTCTTTCACCCGTTTAAACAGCGCTTTCAGTTGAATTGCTCCGTCCAACAGGCTGTACTGGGTATGCAAATGCAGGTGAACAAAGGGTTCGGTGACAGCTTCAGTTTCCGGCATGAAAATCCTCTATCGTCGCAAATAACCGGTGCAATGGAATGCAACGGAAATTAAATCCTGTTTATTTACAGCATTACGTGGCGAGACCTTTGCATAACCCCCCTTTTTACCCGATTTTGTCGTCAGGCTCAAAATGTAATCCTCGAAATATTCAATATATTCATCCGGTTACATTTCTCGCCTTCCTTGGACTTGAACCAAAATAGATGTTCTGCAAAGGTCTCGTGGCTTTAATAGTACCCATCGGGTTTAAGCCAAATGAACCACGGGCACTTTCAACCCAGCTCCAGCCGTTAAGCGCACAATGAAGAGTTAAAATGACTCAATACGAACAGACTTCTCGAAGCTTGTGATACTACTGCCGATAGTTGGGCGCTTCCTTGGTAACGGTCACATCGTGGACATGGCTTTCACGCATTCCCGCGGCGCTGATCTTGACAAACTCCGCCTTTTCTCTCAGCTCGTCCAGTGTGCGGCAGCCGACATAACCCATTCCGGCTTTTAGCCCTCCCACCAACTGATGAACAGTGTCGGCCAATGGTCCGCGGTAAGGCACCCGGCCCACAATTCCTTCAGGGACAAGCTTGTCGTCAGCCTCCTGTTCCGTCTGATAGTAACGGTCACGGCTTCCCTTCCGCATTGCCTCCAAAGAGCCCATACCCCGATACACCTTATAGGTCCGGCCTTGAAAAATAATCTGTTCGCCCGGACTCTCGTCGGTGCCGGCAAAAAGGCCGCCAATCATAACCGACCGGGCGCCCGCAGCGAGGGCCTTTGTAATATCACCGGAGTATTTGAGCCCACCGTCGGCAATAACGGGGTTATTCTTGGCGTGGGCACTTTGGGCGCAGTTCATAATTGCGGTCAGCTGCGGCATCCCGATGCCTGCGATAATCCGAGTGGTGCAGATCGATCCGGGCCCGATACCCACTTTGACGGCATCCGCACCGGCATCGATCAGCGCCGCAGCCCCCTGGGCGGTACCCACATTGCCCGCAATGACATCGGTATCAGGATGGTTGGCCTTTACGGTTTTGACCGCTTCAATCACATTGCGGCTATGTCCGTGGGAAGTGTCAATGCAGAGCACATCCGCCCGGGCATCAACCAGGCTTGCCGCCCGCTCCTCCATATCCGGACCGACCCCAACGGCGGCCCCCACCCGTAACCGGCCCAGCTCATCTTTGCAGGCATGGGGATATTTTTTAATTTTTTCTATATCCTTGATGGTGATAAGACCTTTGAGCTTGCCTTTATCATCTACAACCAGCAGCTTTTCAATGCGGTGCTGGTGCAGCAGCCGTTTGGACTCATCCAGAGTGATCCCCTCTTTGACTGTCACCAGGTTTTCCGCGGTCATTACATCGGAGACCTTTTTATCGAGATTGGTTTCAAAGCGTAAATCCCGATTGGTAACGATCCCTACCAGCCTTTCCCCCTTTACCACCGGTAAACCGGAAATGCGATACCGATTCATTAATTGCAACACTTCGGCCACCGTATGATTCGGGTCGATGGTCACCGGATCCACGATCATACCGCTTTCCGACTTTTTGACCTTATTCACCTCCACCACTTGCTCTTCGATGCTCAAATTGCGGTGAATCACACCAAGCCCGCCCATCCGGGCCAAAGTTATGGCGGTAGCGGATTCGGTCACTGTATCCATGGCGGCGCTGATAATCGGAATATGTAAAGCGATATTGCGGGTTACCCGGGTGCTTACATCGCAATCTTTGGGCAGTACGTCCGAATAGCCCGGCGCCAGCAATAAATCGTCAAACGAATAACTTTCCTTTATGGATTCAACCATTCATGTCCCCCGGTTTTTGAATCAACTCAGCCCGGATTTTGCACGCCACGGATGGGTTCATTGGCAAGGCAGCAAGGGCGAAGCTGTATGCTAATACCGCGAGCCCTTGCTAACACAGCCAATGGACGCAGCCCGTGAGCGTCCGTCCGGATGAAATTTTACCAAACTGTTATCAATGTCAAAACACCAAAACGGTGTTTACGAAATAACCGTAAACATATGGTAACAAGCTGAAATATCAAATATAAATGATTTTCCGGTAAAATTTCATGCAAAATTCGGGTTCAGACCACTTCATGTCGCGGATACCCCACGGCAATAGCAGAAGGATTTCCAAAGCGCAATCCCCTATTTTGGGGTTGGAGCGTCACCCGACTACCATATATATGGTAAACATTTGAGTTTAAAATGGATATCGAAAATGGTATACTGCGGACAAAAGATAAAAAAACCGGGCTGGTTTGCCTGGTACGTTTCACCCCGAGGAAATTCGGATGTTGTTAAAAATAAATCAGCAAAACCCACAGGCAAGGCTGATTCAACGGGTGGTGGACATCTTAAAACAGGGGGGTGTTATCGCCTACCCGACAGACACCTATTACGGCATCGGCTGTGATATTTTAAATAAAAAAGCCATCCGGAAGATCTATCAGTTACGCCAACGAGGAAAAAATAAACCTTTTAGCTTTATCTGTTCAGATCTAAAGAATATTGCCGATTATGCCAAAGTTTCCAATTATGCCTATAAAACCATGAAACGGATGCTTCCAGGTCCCTATACCTTTATTCTGGAAGGTTCGCGCCTGGTACCCAAAATCATGCTCACCAGACGTAAGACCGCGGGCATCCGGGTACCGGACAACGCCATCTGCCTGGAACTGGTAAAAGGTTTGGGAAACCCCATTTTATCAGCCAGCGCTAAAGTCCCCGATCAAGGACTGTTTAACGACGCATCGCTGATCCACGACTATTGCGGCCATCGGTTAGATGCGGTGATTGACGGCGGCCCGGTACCGGGCAACCCGTCCAGTGTTATCTCATTAATTGGGGACCAGCCGCAGGTCATCCGGGAAGGGGTCGGCGACATTTCGGTTTTTGGATAAATATCAGGGGGCAGTTGGTACGTGCAACACGCCTTTGTATTTCCAACAATATCAACAAAGTATTTGATTTTACACTATTATGTTGTTATATGAAAAGTAGAATCAACGGTAGGCTGGACGTAACCGACTGAAATTTACGTTGGAAATCACTTTTTCCACGGTTCCATCGAAAAACCGGAGCAGCCGCTCGTACGGTTCTTCACGCGGATAGACCATCCGCAGCGGACCGGTTAGCCCCGCTTCCTCTCCTGCCCAGTTAACGGCGTCATTGAGGTTTCCCAATCGATCCACCAGGCCGTATGAGCGCGCGGTTTTCCCGCTAAAAACACTACCATCAGCCATCGCTTTGACCTTGGCAACCTCCATCTGCCGGCCGCCGGCAATATCTTCAATAAACTGGGTGTGCAGGTCGTCGGACAGCCCTTGCAAGAGCTGACGCTCTTCAGCGGTTAGCTTCCTTGTGGGCGATCCGGTATCTTTATATTTGCCGCTTTTTATCACCACCGGATAGACGCCGATCTTTTCCAGCAGCGACTCCACGTTGGTGTAGCCCATGATCACGCCGACGCTGCCGGTGATCGTTCCGGGATTGGCCATAATATAGGGCGCCGCGGCGGCGATGTAATAACCACCCGAGGCGGCCACACCGCCCATGGAGGCCACCACCGGTTTTTGAGCGGCGGTGCGTTTGATCGCCTGATAGATTTCCTGGCAGGCGCCCACACCGCCACCGGGAGAATCGATGCGCACCACCACCGCCTTGACCGCTTCATCTTCCCTAAACGCTTTAAGATGGCGCAGGACAGCCTCGGAGGCGATGATCGGCCCGTGTACCTCTACAATACCGATTTGATTCCCTTCCGGTTTTTCCCACCGTGTCATTTGGCCAAACCCTCGAAAAAACCATGAAAACAGAAAGATAATCACGATGAGCGTGACCGCCGCGATCAGAGCGAACATCAGGAAAAAAAAGAGCACGGGGTGTCGTCTGGAAAACATGGCTATTCCGTTTCGCTAATTGTCCCATTCGGGGAATGGGAGAAATACCCTCGCTTTTAGCAGGCCCATAGGGCCAAAAGCGGATGTCCTCCGGCTAAAGTCGCAGGTTTTGCGCTTTTCTCTCTCATAAACGACCGTCGCTGAAAAGCGACGGTCGTTTCCGGCGGCCGAGATGGCCGAATTTCACCCTGCCGAGCGAACCTGGCCGCCGAAGCCACCACCTTTAGACGGCTGTTTGAACAAATGACGGTGACACGCTGCCACTGTCATTGCAAAATCATTCTATGTTTCGTCTCCAGCTTCCGGCGTTTCGTCGGAAGCGTCTGGTGTTTCAGTTGTTTCAGCAGTCTCTTCGGATCCCGGTTCAGCTTCCGCCTCTTCTGTTGCCGGTTCTGCAACCGCTTCTGTTGGATCTGCTGATTCGGTTGCCGATTCTACAGACGCTGATTCAGTATCGCCTGCTTCCGGTTCGTCGGCCACGTCGGCGTCTGTTTTATCATTGGCCGCACTCAGTTTCTCTTTCAAATTCTCACGTAACATCTCACCAAAAGCGGAACCGGCAGGCTTGTCATCGTTGAGGTAATCGGCAAAAACAGCCTCTTCTTCATCCATATCGAGCCGCTTAATAGAGAGGCCGATGCGCCGTTCATCACTATTGATACTCATGACCCGCGCCGAAATGGTATCACCGACCTGATACATCCCTACGGGTGTTTTGACTTTTTCCGTGCTGATCTCGGAGACGTGCACGAGGCCCTCAATACCCTCTTCCAGTTCGATAAAAACACCGAAGTCGGTGACGCTGGTGATCACACCGGAAATCTTTTTGCCCGCTTGGTAGCGCTGCGCCACCGTGGTCCATGGATCCGGCTCCAATTGTTTGATCCCTAAAGAGAAGCGTTCGTTATCTTTATCGATATCCAGCACCTTGGCTTGAACCATGTCCCCCTTTTGATAGACTTCCGAAGGGTGTTTGATCCGCCTGACCCAGGAGATGTCGGAAATGTGGACCAACCCGTCGATGCCTTCATCGATACCAATGAAAAGACCGAAGTCGGTGATATTTTTAATTTTACCCTCGATGATTGTACCCACCGGATATTTCTCGGAGATGACATCCCAGGGATTGGGAGCCACCTGTTTCATGCCCAAAGAGATACGCCGCGCCTCGGGTTTAATATCCAACACCACAAATTCAACGATTTCATCCGCGGAAACCACCTTGGAGGGATGGCGAATCTTGCGGGTCCAGGACATTTCGGAGACATGAATCAACCCTTCGACACCCTGTTCCAGTTCTACAAAGGCGCCATAATCGGTCAAGCTGACCACTCGTCCGGTGAGCCGAGAGCCCACAGGATATTTTTCGACAGCCGCCGTCCAAGGATCGGGAGTCAGTTGTTTTACGCCCAGCGATACCCGCTCTTTTTCAAGATCCAGAGTCAACACTTTAACAGTGATCTCATCACCCACCTTATAAAGATCTGACGGATGTTTCACCCGGCCCCAGGAGATATCGGTAATATGAAGCAGGCCGTCCAGACCTCCCAAATCCACAAAAACACCATATTCGGTGATATTTTTAACGATCCCCTGGATTTCTTTGCCCTCGTGAATCGTCGCCAGCGTGAGCGCCCGTTTCTCATCGCGATCCGCTTCCAGCAGTACCCGCCGTGATAAGACGATATTGCTGCGCTTACGGTTGAATTTGAGAATCTTAAACTCGAAAGTTTGCCCCACCAGATCGTCTAAATTACGAATGGGCCGCAGGTCCGCCTGGGAGCCCGGCAAAAAGGCCTGTACACCCACATCCACTGAAAAACCGCCCTTGACCCGGCTGTGAATGACCCCTTCGATGGTTTCATCGCTTTCAAAAGCCGCCTTGATGGCATCCCACACCTTAACCTTTTCGGCTTTCTCCTTGGAAAGGTTTACCACCTCATTCTCATCATCCCAATATTCCACCATCACTTCAACGGAATCGTCGAGCTTGGCATTGAGGTTGCCCTCCTCATCCATGAATTCATGGATCCGAATCTGGCCTTCCGATTTGTAACCGATGTCAACCAGTACATGATCTTTGTCGATGGAGATAATCTTTCCGGTCACCACCTGACCTTCTTCAAACTGCTTGAAGCTCTCTTCGTACATCGACATGAGGCTTTCCATGTCCTGGTCGTCCATGTCCGTCTGAGCATCCCCGCCATCTTCCTGGGGATCGGCACCCACAACTTTTTCGGCTTCTGCCGTTTCCGGCGCGGATTCCGTTTCCTGCAAATCCTCTTGCAATTCCCGCCCGGTCGGAGCGTTTGTGGTTGAGTTGTCCATAAAAAAAGTCTCCCTTGCCGTAAATAAGCGTCTCTCCCGAATCAATCGGGGCAACATCGTATGAAGGCCCCCAATTCAGTATGGATGGAAACGACCTTCACAAAAAAATGGGCGCTGCCATTTACTCTATCGTTTAACCTCTTATTGTTAACAAAAATAAATCCGGGTGACAACCGTAAAATAGCGCCCAAAATCCGCGATTGATTTTGTGCAAACCGGTTCATTGGCCCATGTCGGCCCAAAAAATACCAGACCTTCCAGGCCGCCATTTGAAAAGCTGCGCCGAAGAAAGTCACCGGCGGCCTCCGATGACGGCATCTGCTCCAGCTTCAACAGATCACGAAGGCCGTTATCCTTTCTGATTGGCCGTAAACCTTCCGGACTCCCGCCGCCGCCGTTTTGCATAAGCATCAGCGGGAACAGATGCTTGCCGGGGTCATAGCCTGCGCCGGGTTTTGGCGGATGTCGATCCGGCTTTTTCAACAGACCCAAACCCATGGCCAATGCACCCGACAAGGCCAGTCCCGCATGGGGGGTAATCAGGTCGTTTGTTTTTTCAAGCTTGAAAGGCGGTACGGTTTGTCTTATCATTGTTTTCACCTCGTTGGTGAGGGTTGTGAGTTGGTTGATCATCTTCTATCTACCTGAATCAACGAGGTTTTTCAACCTTTTTCGTTATAAATCCCTTGTCAATCGCGGATCTGGGGTTAATTGAAAATGTTGACAAAAAAACCCGCAACGGGTAGTTTTCATATCTGACTGAGCGCTCGCTCAATTTGTTGTTGTGGTGCCCGAGAATGGAGAATGGTTTTGGATTTTGATCTTTCCAAGGAACAGCAGATGATCCGCAAAGAGGTCCGGAAGTTCGCCCAAAAGGAGATCGCGCCCGTGGCGGCCGAACTGGATGAAACTGAGACCTTTTCCGCCGAGTTGACCCAAAAAATGGGCGCTATCGGCCTTTTCGGCATGTTTGTGCCGGAAAAATACGAAGGCCAGGCCATGGATTACCTCTCCTATATTATTGCTGTTGAAGAGATCGCCCGGGTGGACGGCTCCCAGGCGGCCTCCATTGCCGCTGGGAACTCATTGGGAATTGGCCCGATCAACTATTTTGGCGCCGAGGAGCAGAAAAAACAATATTTACCGAAACTCTGCGCCGGAGAAAAGTTGTGGGGATTTGGCCTCACTGAACCCACGGCCGGTTCCGACGCCGGCGGCAGCCAGACCAGAGCCGTTAAGGATGGAAATGATTGGGTCATCAACGGTTCTAAAATCTTTATCACCAATGCAGCCTGCGAACTCAACTGGGGGGTTACCGTCCAGGCGGTAACCGGCCAGAAGGACGACGGCCGGCCGGAGTACACCTGTTTTTTGGTGGAATCAGATCAACCCGGCTTTAGAGCAGTGCCCATGAAAAGGAAGATGATGTGGCGCGCTTCCGCCACCGCCGAACTCTACTTTGATAATGTGCGTGTCCCCGCATCGGCCATGTTGGGTCGTCGGGGCGACGGCTTTCATCAGATGCTCCAGACTTTAGACGGCGGCCGGCTCTCCATTGCCGCCATGGGGTTGGGTGGCGCCCAGGGAGCTTACGAGGCGGCCTTACAATATGCCAAAAAGCGCGAACAGTTCGGGCAACCTATTTCCAAGTTCCAGGCGGTGGCCTTTAAACTGGCCGATTGCGCCATGGAGATCGAATGTGCCCGCAATTTGCTCTACAAGGCGTGCTGGCTGCGGGACAACAAACGCCCCTTTGAAAAAGAGGCGGCCATGGCCAAGCTTTACTGTTCTGAACTGATGGGCCGGGTGACCAACCATGCGGTGCAGATTCATGGCGGTTACGGCTTAATGAAAGAGTATGGCGTGGAGCGGTTTTACCGTGATCAAAAACTGCTGGACATTGGCGAAGGAACTTCCGAGGTGCAGCGGATAGTGATTTCGCGTCATATCGGCTGCTGATGGGCATCGTAAAAGTTTCATATACTGCATTGTTCAGGTTTCTCAGATTCTCAGTATACTAAAATGTATCACTTCGGCCCTGACAAACCTAAACGCCTTGTCTATGAGCCTTTTTCCATAGCCATCCGATGATTTTTACGATGCGGGAATGTAGGGACTAAAAAATGTCTAATAATGAACTTTTACAAGAGGTGTCGGATGGCATTTTAACGATCACCTTAAACCGGCCCGAAGTAATGAATGCCCTGAACTTGCCGCTTTTAGAAGCGTTGGACGAACTGGTTGATCAGGTGCGGTTTGAAAAGGCGGTACGGGTGATCATCATTACCGGTGCGGGCAAACGCGCTTTTTGCTCCGGCGCCGATTTAAAAGAGCGGCGTACCTTTGCCCCCGAAAAGGTCCGACTCTATATCCACTTTATCGGCGCCCTCTTTTCCAAAATCGAAAATCTGAACAAACCGGTGATTGCGGCTGTGAACGGCATTGCCTTGGGCGGCGGTACCGAGTTGGCTCTTGCCGCAGATATCAGAATCGCCTCATCTGCGGCCCTCATGGGGCTTACTGAGACCCGTCTGGCCATAATCCCCGGTGCCGGCGGCACTCAACGGCTGCCCCGGCTAGTGGGCAAAGGTAAAGCCAAGGAGCTGATCTTTACCGGCCGCCGCATTGATGCCAAAACCGCGCTTTCCATCGGTTTGGTCAATGAGGTGGCCGATCCGGAGGATCTAATGAAGCAATGCCGAAAAATGGCGGAAGAGATCTGTTCGGCCGGACCATTGGCCATCGAACAGGCCAAAAAGGTAATCAATTACGGTATGGAAACCGATTTGGTCACGGGTATGGCCCTTGAGAGCAGCGGCTACCGGGCGCTGATTCCCACCCAGGATCGTTTGGAAGGGTTGACCGCGTTCAAGGAAAAGAGGCCGCCACAGTATAAGGGTGAGTAAATGAGCCGGTTAAAAAGCCCGATTTTACCCAATCTCAGTGTCAAGCGCGAATTTTAATCTGCAAAATATTATGAATATTCCTGTGGTTAAAAATTCACTTTTCTTGAGCTTGGAGCAAGCTTGATAATCTTGTAAAAAGTCCGGTTTTGCATTTTTCTGATTTAACCCATTGAAATTGTTAATATAATTTTTCCATTGGTGACTTTTTACGAACCCATCAAACTTGAACGTTTTATAAAGGCTCATCTGAAAATAATCAAAATTACGAACCACTTAAACAGGAGTTTGATATCATGACCGAGTACGATTATTGGAAAATCTTCCCCCGCATGCCCCGCAACGTCACCATTGGTGATATTACCGTCCGTGACGGATTTCAGCATCTGGAAAAGTTTGTCAGCACCCGGGCCAAAATATTCTATGCCGAAGAGATGATCTTTGCCGGATGCCGCAATATCGAGGTAACCAACCTGGGTAACGCCTACCTGATGCCCCAATTTGCCGATGCCGAAAAGCTGCTGGCTCATCTGCGGAGCAACCGCTTTAAGAAGCGGTGCGCCAAGCGAGGCATCAACTATGACGACATCACCATTACCGCGGTCACTATTCGGGAGCGATCGGTGGATCGTGCCATCGAATGGGCCAAGCAGGGTGTCGGCCCGGATCGCTGTTTGATGATGGTCTCCACCGAGGAAGAGCACCATTTTGCCAATTCCGGCACCACTTTGCCCGACTACTGGCGGGAATGCGAACGGGCCATTACCAAATGCCGCGACGCAGGGCTCAGGATGTGCGGCACGGTCTCCACCATCTGGGGCAGCCCCATTGCCGGCGCTACGGATATGGCCGACGCTGTCAAGTTTACCAAACGCTGGCTGGAGATTGGCGCCTCCGATATCGAGCACGCCGACCACGACGGCAGCGCCTCGGCCCCAGACGTCTACCGTTACTTTTCCATGATTCTCGACGAGATTCCCGACTCCAGCCTCCATATTGCCCATTTTCATGAAACCAAACGGATCAGTTCGGCCTCGGTGTTGGCGGCGCTGCAGGCCGGGATCACTCATTTTGAGGCCACATTGGGCGGCCTGGGCGGCCAGCCGGCCAACTTTCTGGACGACTGCCCGGTTCCCGGCACCGGCGACTACTACTATGAAGATCCCCGCTATGTAGGTTTAACCTGTCTCGAAGACATGCTGGTGCAAATTGATGAAATGGGCATCGGGCACGGTTATGATGTGGATCGTGTGCTCTGGTTGGGCCGCCAGTTGGAACGTACCGTGGGCAAGCGGCTGCGCTCGGAGGCGATCATCAACGGCCGTACCTTAAAAGAGGGCCACATGAAGTTTGCCCGGCCCGGTCTGGCCAAACTCAAGGAGAAATTCGGCGAGGCGTCGGATCAGCGCTTTCCGGCAGACTGGGATGCCGAGCCAAATCTGCCCGAGCAGTATCGGCCGTAAGCTTTCGGGTTTTATCGGTGAACGAAACGTATTACAAAACCGCCCCTCATTGTTGAGCATGCCGACGGCCATTGTGGAAAAGCTACATCTGTTTTCTATGACATTGGACTGCTCCCGAAAAATGTATGCCGAGTTGATTGAGCGTTGCAATTTGCCAATTGCGGAGTTGAGCAACGTAGGACAAGGTCGGGGGAGCGTCAGCGCAACTCCGCATTCCGGTAGCGGCAGAACCGTGAACTGCGCTTTGCTTCACTCACTGTCCGCCTGAATCAGTTTTTATGGTGCAAAATCCATGTAGTATGTTTCATCGTCAACTTTATAAAAGACGATATATGAAAAGTCTTCTCTTTAAGGCTCAAAAACAGACTTTTCACCGTCTGTTGTGGCCGCTGGCGGTCATGGGCGTTAGTCGCTGTTACTATATGTTTTAAATGCTCAAATCTTATTGTGGAGCCTGTCTGACAGCCGTCTTTTAAATTTCTTTAAAATTTTCAGTGGGTGATCATCAATGGGAAATATCAGTGGGTTTGACATTTTAAACCTAGGCTGAGACCATCCCAGACAACCAATTTTTAACATTTACCGTTGGTATAAACCTACATAACGAGGCCTCCCCTCATCAGCAGAGCTGGTAGTTCGATTTATGGATAAGATCCTCCAACGATTTT
>Ga0209457_1000018_pt1 | contig 79104 bp, 79 predicted proteins | sample WorMetHEROISLAND_5_FD_187410 | JGI IMG/M metagenome (GOLD analysis project Ga0209457, IMG submission 187410) | Marine gutless worms symbiont microbial communities from Max Planck institute for Marine Microbiology, Germany - Olavius sp. 5 HERON... ... | reverse complement strand
GGGAAAATGAGCTAATTGAATTCATGGCGGTCCTTTTCTTTAGTATTTAGGTGTTTGATGATGTCTCATATACTAAAATCAGGGCCGCCTTTCAATTATTTTCCTTGTAATTTCAAAAAATTATCCTTTTCTTGGCCTTGAATTTTAACTGCGAAACTTCAGATCTCTATTAAAAATCCCAATAAGGCAAAAAGCAAAATTTGAAGGCTGGTTAAAATTTGAATTGGCTCATTGGCTGGAAAATAATGGTGCTCAATTTGTTGAGGTCGAATCAAAAGTTGATTTCGGGAAAAGCAGAACCGATATTTCATTTTCATACAAAGATGAACCATGTCGCGTTGAGTTAAAGACACCAAATACTAATTGGAAAATTCCAAGTGTTGTGAATAATGGGAGACCTATCACAAAAAATATCTCATCAATTATCAAAGATGCTTTTAAATTAAACTCAAGCTATGGAGTTGTAGCATTTGTGCTATTTCCTGTTCCAAACAACGACAATAGATGGGAAGATTATCTCATACGGATTAATGATAAAACCCAATTGGGAATCACCGCGACCCAACATTGTGAAATCTTAGAAATGGACATTGATGAAACAAACAAATGTAGCTTGGTCGTTTGTGCCTTTAAATCCAAAAGGTTTACAAATTGGTAACAAAATTGCTAACCAATCGCTGGAGTGGGACCGGGCGTACTGCGCACCTTTTTGGAAGACTGTGGTTTAGGAAACTGAATACTTTTATCTGAAGGTGCCGGGTTAAAACGCCCGGCCCCTCTGCTCAAACGTTATGCACTTAAAAGCCGCTAATCCTGGAAACATGAACGAAACCGGAAAAATATTCAAATTTCAAAATATGGCGCCTGCTTTCATTAGTCGCCTTAATTTTCGCCATCAAATTATACCTGTTCGGCCGGCCCGAGTCATTAAGGGGCTCATTCCTAAGTATAAGCACAGACATATGGTTCTGGTCAGCGGTCGCTATTCCGGTATTTTACCGAGCGCCCCGATATGTTGGAAATATACGGCAATACGCCATGGATGAATCAAATGATTTCAGTCATCACCCCGGCACACAATGAAGCCCAATTTATTAGAGGATGCCTGGACTCGGTGCAGACGGCCGCACAACAGGCCGCCGATACGGTCGAGCATATCGTGGTGCTGAACCGCTGCGCGGATAACACCGGCCGGATTGCCCTGGAGCTGGGTGCGCGGGTAGTGACCGACGATTCCCGTAATTTGAGCCGTATCCGCAACACGGGCGCGCGCGCCGCCCGGGGTGAGATCGTCGTCACCATCGACGCCGACAGTCAAATGACCCCTGGCATGCTGGTCGAGGTGCAGAAAAAGCTCGACTCCGGAAAGTACATTGGCGGCGGCGTCCTGATGCTGCTTGAAAGGGTCTCCTTGGGGATTATCTGCAGCCTGATGGTTGCGGCTCCTTTTATACTGCGGCACCGTGTGAGCAGCGCCGGAATGTTCTGGTGCCTGAAAAAGGATTTTGACGCCATTGGCGGGTTTGACGAAACATTGGCCTGTATCGAGGATATCGATTTTGCCAAAAGGCTCAAAAAACACGGGCAGCGTTCCGGAAAACGGTACGGCACCATTCTTAAGGCGCACATTGTCACATCATGCCGAAAATTTGATCAGTTCGGTGACTGGTTTGCCGTCAGGGATCCGAAGATGATCCGCCGTCTTTTTAAAAGGGACCCCAAAACGGCGGACCGGTTCTACTATGACGTCCGTTCCGAAACAGCCAAACAGCACAATGTTTCGGACCCGGGTTCGCGCGATTCAGATTCAATATCATCCGCGTAAGATCTTCAGCCACTCCCATTTGACACACCCGCCTCGGCGTCTTATTTTAGCGTCATTTAAATAAACAAAAACGTATGGTTATCGGCGCAGGGCCGACTCATTGACCGAATCCGCATTTTGCTACCGAAACCATCGAATGCTTTCAACCCGGATTTTGCACGCCACGGATGGGTTCATTGGCAAGGCAGCAAGGGCGAAGCTGTATTCCAATACCGCGAGCCCTTGATAACACAGCCAATGGACGCAGCCCGGGAGCGTCCGTCCGGATGAAATTTTACCAACTGTTATCAATGTCAAAACACCCAAACGGTGTTTGGGAAATAACAGTAAACATATTGATAGTAAGCTGAAATATCCAATTATAAATAATTTTCCGGTAAAATTTCATGCAAAATTCGGGTTTAACCCGATATCTTTCCGGACCCTTTGGGGAAAGATGTAAAACCTTCAGGAGATTTTATGGAAACCCGGCAACCCACCATGGAAGATCAAAGCGGCATGGGCGCCCACCTGGCCAATCAGTTACGCACGCTGTTTGCCAAAATGGTCAACAATATTGACATTGTACTTTTTACCGACCCCAACGGCAACGACCCTTACTGTGACGCGGCGCGTCAAGCGATCCGCATGTTCCGGCAGCTCACCGACCGCATCCGGGTCCGCGAATTTGACCTTACTCATGAAAAAGCCGTTGAATGGGAGATCACGGAAGCCCCCACCATCGTGATCCAGCCCGATCATTACAATCTGCGCTGGATCGGCGCGCCCGTGGGCGAAGAGGGGCGCATCTTTTTGGAGACGATCCTGCTCATCGGTATGGGCGAAAGCAACCTCAGCGAGCAGTCCAAAAAGGTGCTGGCCAAGGTAGACGACCCGCGGCGGGTAAAGATATTTGTCAGCCCCAGTTGCCCCTACTGCCCTCAAGAGGCGATCAACGGTGTTAAGGCGGCCGTTGAGCGTCCCGACACGGTCAGCCTGGAAATTATCGATATACAGTGCAAACCGGTTATTGCTGATCAGTACAACGCCCACAGCGTGCCCCAAGCCTTTGCCAATGATCTGCTCATCGGTCAGGGGGCGCAGTCCGAAGAGGTGTTCTGCGCCAGTTTGGCCGGCCTGGAGCCCCAGACGATCTTTATCCCCGATGTGGAGGCCGCCGAGGTCGAAACCGATGTGGTGATTGTGGGCGGCGGCCCGGCGGGCCTTACCGCGGCCATCTATTTGGAACGCAGCGGACTCAAAACCGCCTTGGTGGAAAAAGAGGCCCTGGGCGGCCAGGTGGCCACCACCCCTGTGGTGGAAAACTATACCGGCTTTACTTCAGTAGGCGGTAAAACCCTGGTGGACATCATGGTGACCCACGCCATGGAGTACGCTCAGATCTTTAAGGGCGAAGAAGTGTTGGAAATTTCGGGAAGCGGCCCCTTTATCGTCAAAACCAGCCGCCGGACCTTCACAGCCAAGCGGGTGCTCTTGGCTACGGGCGCGACCCATCGCCATTTGGGCGTACCCGGTGAAAAGCGTCTTTCCGGCAAAGGGGTCACCTATTGCGCCACCTGCGACGGTCCGCTCTTTCGCGGCCGCAAGGTCATTATGGCGGGCGGCGGTAACAGTGCTGTTACCGAAGCGCTCTATTTAAAAAATATGGGCGTGGATGTGTCCATTGTGCATCGACGCGACACCTTGCGGGCACAGTCACATCTGTGCAAACAGTTGGAAGAAAACGGCGTCCCTGTCATCTGGAACACCGAGGTGCAGGAGATTCTGGGCGACCGGCGGGTAAACCGGGTGGTCTTGAAAAACAATAAAACCGGAGAGACCCAAACCGTCGATATAGACGGGGTATTTATCGCCATCGGCTATAAACCGGCCACCCGGTTGGCCCGGCTGGCCGGTATTGACCTGACCGACGAGGGCTATATCGCCGGACAGGAACACCATCGCACCAATGTTCCGGGTATCTACGCTGCGGGCGATGTGGAAGGAGGCTATAAGCAGATTGTCACCGCCGTGGGCCAGGGTGCCGAAGCGGCCATGTCGATCTTTGAAGATATGATCAACCCCTACTGGCAAAGAGAGCAAACGGTGAAACTGGAAGCGGTATCGGCCTGACGTACGCCGCCGTCGGCATGGGTTGAACAATTTTGGCTGCAGCGGTGGGGGAGCAATAAGAGACAATTACCGTTTCTTTTAGGGCTTTTATCTGCTATGGTGCTATTGTTGCCATGGACCGGTGTTGGACCGTTGAAGATAACTGTTTCATCCGTTTTAACCAGGTAATGGTGTAATGTCTTTTTTTACCCCTTTATCCTCCATTCGAATCACCGATGTAGTTGATGTTCTCTTCCTCACCTTTATTACCTATAATTTGTATAAGTGGTTCCAGGGAACCAAGGCCTTAAAGGCCCTCATCGGTTTGGTGGCCATTGGCGCCGTTTTTGTGGGGGCGCGCTATTGGGGGCTTTTTCTCACCACCTGGGTGTTTCAGTTTTTATGGCAGGCCCTGATCATCTTGCTGATCATTCTTTTTCAGTCGGAAATCCGTCAAATGTTGGAACGGGCCAACCCGTTTCAACGTTATGGTCATCTGAAAAAAATTGACGGCGAAAATTGGATCGATCAGATTACCGCTGCCACGTTTGCGATGGCCCGCCGCCGTATGGGGGCGTTGGTTATTGTTGAGCGCTCCGACAAGGTGGATGAAATGCTGAGCCGCGGAATTGATATAGCAGGCGACCCAACTCCCGAGATGCTGCTCACCATCTTTAACAATAAAACTCCGCTCCACGACGGGGCGACGATTATTCGCAAAGGTAAGATTGTTTCCGCCACCCGCTATTTGCCGCTCACCTCCAAAGAGAACCTGCCTCAGGACTGGGGCACCCGTCACCGCGCGGCGCTGGGATTGACGGAAAAGTGCGACGCCTGGGTGATTGTGGTATCCGAAGAGCGGGGTGACATCTCTATTGCCGGAGACGGCGCCATCCGTCATATCGGTTCGCCCGAGGCCCTGAAAAATCTCTTGCTCAAAGCCTCTTCCGCCGATTCCGTGACGCGCCTCACCTCTTGGGACCACCTGCACTCCTTGCTCACCAAGCGGCTACCCCTGAAATTGGGCACCTTTGCCGTGGTGGCCGCCGTTTGGGTTTTGTTGGCCGGACAGCAGGATTTCGAAGCGACGTTTACCGTTCCCGTGAAGATCACCAACCTCCCTGCGACCATGCATATTGTCAGGCCCCAAAAACCGCAAGTGGAGTTAACGGTCCGGGGTTTGCGCAAAGATGCCAGTATCCTTTCGCACCGCAACGTGGAGGTAGAACTCGATCTAGGGCTGGCCGAGGCCGGCCGCAAGACATTCCGCATCTCCCGTAACGACATCACCCTGCCCATCGACCGCATTGATGTGGTCAAGATCACTCCCATGACTTTTCGATTTGAATATGAATCCAAGGAAAAGGCCCGATAGGTATCATTTATTTTAATCTGATTGCGACGGAATTGGCATGAGCGCCTAGTCCCTCTGCATCGGCCAAGCGGATGATGGTTTGGGCCTCTTTTTGAAACGCCGCCTTGGAATAGTAGACCAGGCTGGTACGTTTTAAAAAGGTCTCCACGCCAAGGGCCGATGAGAACCGGGCCGTACCCGACGTGGGTAATACATGGTTAGGCCCGGCAACATAGTCACCCACCGGCTCGGGGGTGTAAGGGCCGATAAAAAGCGCACCCGCGTGACGCAATTGGCCCACATAATCAAACGGATTTTGAATATAGAGTTCAAGATGTTCGGGCGCGATCTGGTTGGCCAGGTCAATTGCGGTTGCCAGGTCGGGCACCACAAAAGCGGCCCCGAACCGTTTAAGCGATTCTGTCGCGATGGCCCGCCGTTCCAAAGCGGTAACCTGTTTTCCTAGCGCCACCTTCACGCCGGTGGCCAAAGATGGGGATGGGGTCACCAGGATAGATGATGCCAGGACATCGTGCTCCGCCTGGGATAACAGGTCCGCGGCCACATGGTCGGGATCGGCGGTTTTGTCGGCTAAAATCAATATTTCACTGGGCCCGGCAGTCATATCAATGCCCACCTTGCCGCTGACCATTCTTTTAGCCAGGGTCACGTAAATATTGCCGGGTCCGACAATTACATCTACCTTGGGGATGGTTTCAGTACCGTAGGTAAGGGCGCCAATGGCCCAGGCGCTGCCCATCTTGAAAATCATGTCCACATTGGCTTTGTGCGCCGCCACCAAAAGCTCCGGTGTGACGCTGCCATCGGGACGGGGCGGGGTGGCCATCACCACTCTGGTAACACCGGCGATGTGGGCTGGTATGGCGCACATTAAAACCGACGACACCAGTGGTGTGGCGCCGCCTGTTGCACCGGGCACATAGATACCCGCCGCGTCCACCGGATGGACCATCTGTCCGGTCAGGGCGCCGGGGCGTTGGGCGGTCATCCACGAGTTGGGTTTCTGTTTTTCGTGAAACGCACATATATTGGACGCAGCACGGTTGAGGGCCCGCATAAAGCCTTTACCGACAGCTTTTTTCGCCGCGGCCAGCTCTTTATTCGTGACAAGAGTCTGCTCAACGGTCATCTTTTCGGCGTCAAATTGGCGGGTGTAGCGGTTGACTGCTGTGTCGCCCTCCTTGCGCACCTCCTGTAAGATGCGTTTGACCCGGTTCATTTCTTTTCGGGGCAATAACGCCTCGCGGGAAACAATTCGTTCCAGCCGTTTTTGTGCTGTGGTAGAGGGGAACTGGTAGATTTTCATATTGGAAACCTTTGTATATGACCATCCTTGAACTTACGGGCCCAAGCCGATTTTAGGGCCCCGTTTTTGCGTTGCTGTTCATTTTTGGCAGGGCGGCAACGCTTTGTCAATATTGCAAAGACGACTTGATTTTTTGTTGACAAAGCGCCTTGAAACAGTTACTTTTGCGCCACTTTTGAGCGGGAATAACTCAGTGGTAGAGTGCGACCTTGCCAAGGTCGAAGTCGCGGGTTCAAATCCCGTTTCCCGCTCCATTTTTTTATGGCGGCATAGCCAAGTGGTAAGGCAGAGGTCTGCAAAACCTCCATTCTCCGGTTCGAATCCGGATGCCGCCTCCAAGCCTCACCAATCCTTGATATTACGTCACAAGTCGCCGTTTTTTTATTTTTTAATACCAAACAGGTTGAACCTGAATCCTTTGGACCCCGAAGTTGTGAGTTGAGAAATGAATTTAAGCGTAAAAATGGAGATAGCCGAAAAAGTCAGGCGCCCGACTGTTTAAATTATATCAGGCATTCAAATTTGTAGGAATGATACTTTGAATCAAATTCTACGGCCCTGAAATGATATGACGATTCTCTTCTTAGACCAAGTGTACAGGAGGGTATATGAAAACCATCGGTTTATTAGGCGGTATGAGTTGGGAAAGCACGGCAGCGTATTATCGCAGCCTTAATGAAGACGTGAAAGAAAGGCTGGGTGGGTTGCATTCGGCCAAAATTGCCATGGTTAGTGTTGATTTTGGCCCCATCGAAAAGCTGATGCAAAAAGGCGCTTGGGGAACTATCGCTCAAGAACTTTCCAGGGCCGCTCACAAGATCGAAACGGCCGGGGCGGATTTTTTGCTGATCTGCACCAACACCATGCACAAAGTTTTTGGAGCGATTGAAGCCGCCGTTCATATTCCCGTAATTCATATCGCCGACGCAACAGCGGAGAGGCTGATTGAGCAGGGGATTAAGACCGCGGGCCTTTTGGGAACCGCTTTCACCATGGAGCATGATTTTTACAAAGGCCGCTTGAGGGAAAAATATGGGCTGGAGGTTCTCGTTCCCAATAAGAAAGATCGCCAAATAGTCCATGATGTGATTTTTAACGAGCTCTGCTTGGGTAAAGTAGAATCTTCGTCCAGGTCCGACTATCTGCGAATCATCGCGCAGCTTGTCGATCAGGGGGCCCAGGCGGTCATCCTGGGGTGTACGGAAATCGGCCTGCTGGTTCAGCCGGAGGATACCCGGGCGCCCCTTTTTGATACAACGGCCATCCATGCCCAAAAGGCTGTAGCGGTGGCAACTGCGAATAGGAGTTAAGATGGTGCCGGAAAGAGCCGAACTATTAGCAGGGCTGGGACAAATTCCAATGATATTGTCCCGGTTTGTTCAATCGATCCCGGTAGGTCGGCTGGACCTGCGTCGGGGCGCAAGGTGTTGGACCATTGCCGAACACGTCAGCCATTTGGCCGAGGTGCAGCCGATGCTGCTGGGTCGGCTGGAGCGCTTTACAAATGAAGAACATCCTGAATTTGTGCCCTACATCCCGGGTGCTGACGCGGATGAGCCGGAGACGCCTGCAACAATGGCCATGGAAGATGCGCTGGCTCAGTTTGCAAATTATCGTGCAAAGCAACTGGCCCTTTTAAAAGATGTCGACAATTCTGTCTGGAAAAGGCTGGCGACACATCCGGAGTACGACCAATACTCCTTTTACATTTTAGTGCGGCATCTGCTGATGCACGATTACTGGCATATGTACCGTATGGAAGAGCTGTGGCTGATGGCTGAAGATGCCTATCTGACCACGTTACCATAAATGATACCCAAAGATGGATATGTTGCAGTACAAGATTGACTTCGATCAACCGGCATGGGAAACGCCCATCAAAGGCGTGCGGTGCAAAAGCGCTCGATATGGCGATAAACAACTGCGCTTAATAGAGTATACCCAAAACATGTCTCCCCATTGGTGTTCCAAGGGGCATTGCGGTCTTATTCTGGAGGGCGAAATTGAGATCGCGTTCAAATCCACAACAGGGCAGTATAAGGCAGGTGACGGCGTGCTTATCCCTTGATCCAAATTCTCAAAAGTGATCATGCTATGCGCGACAACCGGTAAGACCGTTTTGGGCGCACCATCGGATTGTGGCTAACGGGCTTTGACCATACAAGATGTTGACGAATTGGCCGTATCAGTGTATGTAAAGTGGACCAAAAAGTTATCAGTGGTGACAAAATGGCGTTGTACCAAAACAGATATTCCAATCGCACCGACCGGCGTCAATTTATCCGCAGCCTGTTGGTTGCCGGAGCGGTGATGCCTTTGGCAACGCTGCTTCCCGGAACCGTGAAAAAGGTGTTGGCCGAAAAACTGCCTGTCAAACGGCGCTCTTCGGTGGCCCTAGGTACGACTCGGATCAAGACCTCCCTGGAAGGTTACCGCGATAAAATGCGCAATTTTGATAAATCGCACCCCGATGACATTTGGGTGACGCCGGAAGAATTACTATTGCTCCAGCAGGTGAAAAACCGGCTGGATGGTGTTCACAAAATCGTCGGACACAGTAATTTTTATCTCATTGGCTTTGACGAGGCGCTCAATGTGGCCCGAACCTACAGCCTTGCGGGTGGCCCGTTTACTCAGGCCGAGATTGATTTTCTGGAGCGCCTTTTTCACCGGCCGGCTACGGATTATGGTTTCTACGGCCTAAAACCGTTGGGTGAAATGACCCACCGTATGAATCGCAAAGAAATAGTGAAAATTCAAGGCACAGACAACTATCTTTTCAGGGGAGAGGCGGAAAAGCTATATCGGCGGATGCGCGCCGACGTGGGCAACCATCTGGTGCTGACGTCCGGGGTGCGCAATGTCGTAAAGCAGTTCCATCTTTTCCTTAAAAAGGCAGTGAAAACCAAGGGCAACCTTTCCAGGGTGTCGCGTTCTCTGGCGCCACCCGGGTATTCTTTTCACGGTATCAGCGATTTTGATGTAGGACAGGTGGGATACGGTCTAAATAATTTCACTTCCAAGTTTACCCGTTCTTCCGTTTATCAAAAGGTTCATCAGTTGGATTACTATAAAATCCGCTATACCCGTGACAATATGCTGGGGGTACGTTACGAGCCTTGGCATGTGCGGGTCGAGAAAGCATAATGGCGTTTCAAAAAGACCCGGCTACGGCGCTGTTGTGGTTTTATTGAGCCACGGTATGTCAAATATGTATTGCCTGGGCCTCAGAAAACTTCAAACGCCTTGTATATGGGCCTTTTTACTCAGGTTTCGGCGCCGTTTCTTGAGGCTTCGCCAAAGGCCGCTGTTATGAGAATCGGTGTCGGCTACGACCTCCACCGGCTGGTCTCGGGTCGGCCGTTGATGCTGGGTGGAGTGAAGGTTCCCCACGATAAGGGATTACTGGGCCATTCAGACGCCGATGTACTGATCCATGCTGCTTGTGACGCCTTGCTGGGCGCGGCGGGGATGGGGGATATCGGGCGGCGCTTTCCTGACAGTGACCCCGCTTACAAGGACATTGCCGGCCCCAAATTACTTTCCCAAACAGTCACTATGATAAAAAGTAAGTGTTTTGGTGTGGGGAACCTGGACGCCACGATCGTGGCCCAGGAACCTAAATTAGCACCGTATATCCCCCAAATGGAAACGGTGATTGCCGAAACTATTGCGATTCCTGTGGCGTGTATTAACATAAAGGCCACAACCACAGAAAAAATCGGGGTGATCGGTAAAGGCGAGGCCATGGCCGCCCTGTGCGTGGCGTTGATCCAGCCAACGTAAAGCTGTTCATTGAACGAGAAGCGTATCGTGCGAATCTATAATACTTTAACCCGTCAAAAAGAGACTTTTAGACCCATAAAGCCGGGCAGCGCCAAAATTTATGTGTGCGGCCCCACGGTATACGATGAGAGTCACATTGGCCATGCCCGGTCGGTGGTGGTATTTGATGTGGTGGTTCGCTACCTCAGATTCAGAGGGTTGGATGTCACTTACGTCCGCAATTTTACCGACGTGGATGACAAGATCATTAGGCGGGCCAACGAACAGAAAATGGCGCCCGACGTACTGGCTGAAAAATACATTATCCGCTTTCACGAAGATATGGACGCCCTGGGTGTTGAACGTCCCACTTTTGAGCCGCGGGCCACTGAGCACATCGATCATATGATCCGGTTTATCCGGGGGCTCATTGAAAAAGGGCACGCCTATGTGGCGGACAACGATGTATTTTATGCGGTTGACGGCTTTGATGAATACGGTAAACTTTCGGGCCGCAAACTGGAAGATATGGATGCGGGGGCGCGGGTGGAGGTGGATGCCCGCAAAATAAATCCCCACGATTTTGCCCTCTGGAAAGCAGCCAAACCGGGTGAACCCTTCTGGGAAAGCCCTTGGGGTAATGGTCGCCCCGGTTGGCACATCGAATGTTCAGCCATGAGTTCTCATCTTCTTGGCGAAACTTTCGATATCCACGGCGGCGGCAAGGATCTGATCTTTCCGCATCATGAAAATGAGATCGCTCAATCCGAGGGGTTGACGGGCAATAGGTTTGCCAAGCTCTGGATGCACAACGGATTTGTCAACATCAACCAGGAGAAGATGTCCAAATCCTTGGGGAACACCTTGCTCGTCAGAGATCTCTTAAAGAGCTATCCGGGCGAAGTGCTGCGGCTTTTTTTGCTCTCCAACCACTATCGCAGCCCCATCGATTTTACCGACCAGAATATGATCGAGGCGGAAAACGGCCTGGAAAAGATTTACGTCACTTTGAACCGCATTGAGACAGCCGCGGGAAGGAACAATCACACCGTTGATGCCCAAAACGATCTGATGACGCGTTTTCAAAAGGCTATGGATGATGATTTTAACACCGCTTTGGCCATTGGGCTGATCTTCGAAACGGTGCGCGGCGCCAACCGGCTGCTTGATGGAACCGGCGCACGGCCCAATAGCGAAATCCGGCGTCAATTGAAAGCCATCCACGGTGCGTTGATGCAAATGGGGATGGTGCTTGGGCTAATGCGGCAACCCCCGGCGGATTATCTGGCCCACAAAAAGAAACAGGCCGTTTCGGAAGGCGCGTTGGATGCCGAACACATTGAACAGCTAATCCGGGAACGCATCGACGCTCGGGTTCAAATGAATTGGGCCGAGGCCGATCGGATCCGGAATCAACTCCAGGAGATGGGTGTTCTTATAGAAGACCGTCCCGATGGCACCCACTGGAAGGTTGCTTCCAGCGTTTAGTCCCGGCGGCAGAAATCCACCAGCATGAGTAGGTCTGTTTGCAAATGGGTGGTTTTGCCATTGTTTCCGAATTTGAACCGAAGGGTGATCAACCCGACGCCATTGCCACGCTGAAAAAGCAATTGGAAGCGGGGGAGCGCATGCACACGCTGCTCGGCGTCACCGGCTCGGGTAAAACCTATACCATGGCCAAAGTGATCGAGGCGGTCAACCGGCCGGCGTTAGTGCTGGCGCCCAATAAAACCCTTGCAGCCCAGCTTTACCATGAGTTTAAACAGCTCTTTCCCGACAACGCCGTTGAGTATTTTGTCAGTTACTATGATTATTATCAGCCCGAAGCTTATATTCCCACCACCGACACCTACATCGAAAAAGACTCTTCCATCAATGAGCTGATCGACAAGATGCGCCATTCGGCCACCATGAGTGTTCTCACCCGCAGGGATACGCTGGTCGTGGCCAGCGTCTCATGCATTTTCGGTTTGGGCGCGCCGGAAGATTATCTGGCCATGCGTGTACATGTGGAGCTGGGGCAGGCGCTTTCCCGGGACAAGTTGCTCCGGGAGCTGGTGGACATGCAGTACAGCCGCAATGACATTGATTTTTACCGCGGTGTTTTTAGGGTCCGGGGGGATCGGGTGGAAATCATTCCCGCCTATGAAGATTCCCGGGCTATTCGAGTCGATTTCTTTGGTGATGAGATCGAAGGGCTCTGGGAAGTGGATCCCTTGGTGGGCACGGTCCTCAGGCCGTTGCGGGAGGCGGATATTTTCCCTGCCAGCCATTATGTGACCCATCAGCGGACCATCCGGCGCGCCCTTGAGACCATCAAAGCGGAGTTGAAGGAACGCTTAGTCTGGTTCCGGGCGGCGGATAAACTGCTGGAGGCGCAACGGCTGGAACAGCGGACCGATTTTGATTTGGAGATGATCCGAGAGCTGGGATACTGTAACGGCATCGAAAATTATTCCCGCCATCTCACCGGACGCAAGGCGGGTGAGCCGCCGCCCACGTTGCTCGACTATTTTCCCCAAGATTTTCTGATGTTTATCGATGAGAGCCACATCGGTGTGCCCCAGCTTCGGGCCATGTACAAAGGGGACCGTTCCCGTAAAGAGACACTGGTGGAGTATGGCTTCCGGCTGCCGTCGGCGTTGGATAACCGACCTTTGCAGTTTCATGAGACCGAAGCGCGGATGGGGCAGGTGATTTTTGTGTCGGCTACACCGGCCGAATACGAGCTGCAAAATAGCGGCGAAAATGTAGTGGAGTTGATTGTTCGTCCAACCGGTCTCATCGACCCTGAAGTCATCATCCGGCCGGCCGGCAGCCAAGTGGATGATCTTTATGGGGAAATCCGTAAGCGGACGGCCCAAAACGAGCGGGTGCTGGTCACGACGTTGACCAAACGGATGGCCGAGGATCTGACCGAATATTACGGCGATATGGATGTGCGGGTCCGCTATCTCCATTCCGATATCACCACGTTGGAGCGGATGGATATTATTCAGGATTTACGTAAAGGACTCTTTGATGTGCTGATCGGGATTAACCTGTTGCGGGAAGGTCTTGATATCCCCGAAGTCTCTTTGGTGGCGATATTGGATGCCGATAAGGAGGGCTTTTTACGTTCCACCCGTTCGTTGATCCAAACCTTTGGCCGTGCCGCGCGCAATGTCAACGGAACCGTCCTGCTCTATGCCGACCGCATCACAAATTCCATGCGCCGGGCCATGGATGAAACAAGCCGTCGCCGTGATATTCAAATGGCGTTTAACAAGGAGCACGAGATTGTCCCGGAATCCATCCGGAAAGAGGTGGTGACCATTTTTGAGGCATTGGAAGATAAAGAACCGGTTCCGGCCCTGGCGGCGGAAACCCTTGTCCAATACGGAGAAGATGCCGATCCGGCCGAAGTGGTTGCGAAGTTGGAAAAAGAGATGCTGGCAGCCGCCCGTGAGTTGGCCTTTGAACGTGCCGCGAACTTGCGAGACCGGATTCAATCGATTCGTGAGCAGATGCTTTATCGGGGCTGATGGCGATGGATCAATCGTTCAAACAACGTGAATTGTTGCAAGCCAAGGTACACGATACCGCTACCGGGCCAGGTGTCTATCTGATGAAAGATGCCGACGGAACGATTCTCTATGTCGGCAAGGCGTTGAGTCTGAAAAAACGGCTGGCCTCCTATTTTAACCGGCATCACAATAAAAACGATTATAAAACCAATATACTCGTCAGCCGGTCTCACGATTTTGATGTGGTGTTGACGGCCACCGAGCAAGAGGCCTTGATTCTTGAGAACACCCTGATCAAGCGTCACAAACCTCGTTACAACGTGATGCTCAAAGACGGTAAACGCTACCCGTCGCTCTGCCTGGACCTCACCCACGCCTATCCCAATCTGCTTTTTGTACGCAAAACCAATAAAAAAAAAGTGCGTTATTTCGGTCCCTTTTCCTCGGGCGGCGCTGTGAAGCAAACCCTACGGTTTGTCAATAAAACCTTTAAGTTGCGAAAATGTAAAAATCGCGATTTCGCCACCCGCACGCGACCCTGCCTGCATTACCAGATGGATGCCTGTTTGGGACCGTGCTGTCTGCCCGTATCCAAAAAAGAGTATGACGGGATCATCCGTGAGGTAACTCTCTTTTTAAACGGACGCACCCCGCAACTGATCCGTCAGGTACGCCAGGCGATGAAGGCGGCGGCGGACCAACAGGACTTTGAGCAGGCGGCCAAATTGCGCGATAAGCTTTTTGCCCTGGAAATGACATTGGAAAAGCAGGTGGCCGTCACCACCGATTTTAAAGACCGGGATGTGCTGGGCGTAGCTGTAGATGAAGAAAGCGAACGTGCACTGGTGACGGTACTCTCAATTCGCAACGGCTATCTGCGCAGTTCCCGTCATTTTGGCTATGCGGCCCCGCATTCCGATAAATCGGTCATTGCAGAAGCTTTTATACGTCAAAACTATGAGGACAGCCCGTTTACGCCCGGTGAAATCGTGCTGTCGGTTCGGTTAGAGAGTGAGGTGGCCATTGAAGGATGGCTGTCGGAAATTACCGGACGCAAAGTGACGTTGATATATCCCCGGCGGGGCTTTAAGGTGCGTTTGACTGAGATGGCTCAAAAGAATGCCCGGGTTGAATTGCGAAACCGCTTGAATCGAGAGACGGCCGATCTGGCCCTATTGGCTGACCTGCAAAAAGCGTTGAAGCTGAAACGGCTGCCGCTTAGGATCGAGTGCTTTGACAATTCCAATTTAAGCGGTCAGTCGATGGTGGCCGCCAAGGCGGTGTTTGCAAAGGGACACCCTTTTCCGGAAGGTTACCGCACCTATAAAATCCGGCAAAAGGTGGGCAATGACGATTACGCGGCCATGTGGGAGGTGCTTTCGCGGCGGTTTCATAAAGATACGCAAGATCAGCCGTTTCCCGATCTGGTGGTGGTGGATGGGGGCAAGGGACAGCTTAATGTCGCCTTGGCCGTGTTGGAGCGGTTGGGGTTGACAGGCAAACTTGATGTGATCGGTCTGGCCAAAAAGGATGCGAAGCAAGGCGATAAAACCGACAAGGTTTATCTGCCCAACCGTGTTAATCCGGCCAACTTGAATCGTTACGGCGAAGTCTTATTGCTTTTAATGCGGCTTCGGGACGCCACCCACAACCACGCCATCGGTTTTCAGCGCAAGCGTCGTGAAAAAATCGCCCGGGTTTCCGCCTTGGAGGAAATTCCCGGTATCGGCCCCAAGCGGCGGAAGCTGCTATTGCAACATTTCGGTCGTATCGAAAAGATTCAACAGGCGGATCAGGCGGCTTTGGAAGCGGTGGAGGGGATGACGTACTCTTTGGCCAAAGCGGTGGCGGAATATTTTCAAAACAGATAACTTTTTTGCATCAGCAGTACCCCGTTAAGCACCCTTACAAATCGCGTAACATATTAATTTAAAAAAGAGGGGGAAATAATGAAATGTTGACAAGACTGTAAATGTGTTGATACCAAATTGCGTAGTTATAAAAAATGCCCCCTGCGACATTTTATCAAACTAAAAACTGATAGAATCGACCACGGGGCTTTTCTTTTAGACAAAGAGGGTGGATATGCGTAAAGTTGCATTTATGATTGATGGATGGTTTATGCGGCAACGGATTTATAGCTTTAAAACATTCTATTATAATGGCGATGAGATTCGGAAGTACTGTTTAAGACACCTGAAAGATGTATCCCCGGTAATCCAACAAAAGGCTGTGAATATTTAGAATCCATTTGACAACAAACAATTTGTTTTTTATAGAGGATGAAAAAATTATGGTACTTTTATAATTATACTAATGGGCTTTTTAAACATGGACAAATTGAAAAGGCTAATTAAAAATCGGGCTTTTAAACAATCAGATGTGCCAACTTTCAGGTTGTCCTCCGGTGAAAAAAGCTGTTTTTATTTTAATATGAAAAAAGTCACCTATTATCCTGAGGGTGAAGTTCTCATTGGTGAGGTCATATATAACAAAATAAAAGAGTTTAATCTCCAGCCAAAAGCGGTCGGTGGACTTACAATGGGCGCAGACCCGGTTGCTGTTTCCACAGCATTCACCTCATTCTTGAAGCAAAACCCTATTGAGGCTTTTTCTGTCCGTAAAGAACCGAAAGAGCACGGGATGCGCTTGCAAATTGAAGGAAATGTCATTGATGGCGATCCGGTCGTTATCTTGGATGATGTAGTTACAACCGGAAAATCAACCATACAGGCTATAAAAATTGCGCGGGAGCATGGCCTGGATATTCTTTGCGCCATTGTTATCGTCGACAGGTGCGAAGAAAATGGACGCCGAAATATAGAAAACGAAGGCGTTGCCTTACATTCCATATTTACCGTCCACGATTTTATCAATTAGGCCCAGCAGGTCGCTCTTTGCCCCAAGCAATACGAGCGTCTTATTCCTCAAGCAGATACCCCACCGTCTCAATCTCAGACAGGCCGCAATAGCCTTCCTATATTTTCATCCAGTCCGGCCTGTTGACGCTGTGCGGGCGTTTATCGCTTTCGTAAAATCATCCAGTTCGCCGTACTCTCTGATCATGTGGCGTAGCGTCCCCTTGTCGAACCGCCTGGTAATCGGCCTTCCTCGTGGTTTTATTTGGGTGAATGGGCCTCCTCAAATACCGCCTTGCCGTCCTGAACCGTTAAGAAATTGAATGTAAAGCAAACGGTGTTGTTTTTTACATCGTCATCTTTTTCCATTACCATGGCTCCGTTTAAATTAGGACAGCACCGAACAGAGCAACACGAACAGAGCAACGAACAGAGCAACCAGTTGACTGACCAGGCTTGCATGTCGTACCATAGAGACATCCTCCTTGTTGTGGGTTATCGTTTTCGTGGTTGAAAACATTCTGCCCATAGGGAGGATTTTTTTCAAGTTCAGGCCTCAGTAGCTGTTTTTATGCCGTTTTTGGACAAGAGTGAAATGATTTTAGATAAAGAAGAGCAAGTAAAAGAATTTGGATTGTCCGAGTATGACGACAATGTACTAATGATAAAGAACCTATAACAAAAAAAACAGCGGACGGGAAAAGCCCCGCCGCTGACTTTAGTGTTCGCGATGTAAAAGTAAAAAGCATATTTGGTAAACTTTATGAGTCTTCGAGAGAGCTTTAAAAAATCATTTGAGAACAAGTCGATTATTTATTGGTCAAACCTTGATCGAACGAGCAACCTGTTGATTATTCTTAATTTCAGTTTATTTTTCGTTTCTGAGCTTGTCATCAAACAAGGCTATTATTACACCTATTTCTCTCTATTTTGCCTTGCAATAGTAAAGATTGGACTACTGCTTCCGGTTGGGTTGCTTGGAAAGATTTGGTATTACATAATTTTTCTGATTCTTGAATTTGTCGCAATTTACTTTTTAGCCTCAAGTGTGTGGTTTTGGGTTGTTACCAATATATGATGCTTTTCGCATATTCAATCTGAAAGGATAAAATTTTCGCTGCCAAATGTTTGCACCGGACAGCGATCGGCCGCGCGACAGGCGCTTTTGTCAAAGTTCCAAACGCAGATTATCTTTCATCAGCCATCACCTGAGCTGCCGGTGAAACCGGTGTTATCTGTCAATGCATGAAAGGGGGAAACAGATGGTAAATAATGAAGTTAAAAAAAGCACTAAAGGTCGTTGTTTGTGTGGACAGGTTCAATTTGAAATATATGGAGACCTGAGGGATATTGTAAACTGTCACTGTTCAAAATGCAGAAAATTTCATGGTAATTTTGGCGCATACACACGCGTAAAAACAGAGAATGTTAAAATTACCGGGAAGAAAAGTTTGAAATGGTTTACATCCCCTACTGATGAAACTGCCAACGTACGCCGGGGCTTTTGTTCAGAATGTGGATCATCTCTTTTCTGGCGCCCGAAAGATCAACCTGACATCTCGATAGCCGCAGGCTCCTTGGAATCACCTACAAACCTCAGGACAATTGGTCATATTTGGTGCAGTCAAATTTCGGATTTTTATAAAATCGATGATGATCTCCCGCAGTTTGAAGAGAGATGGGTTAGTTACATCAGGAATGATTCTTAATAGTTAATTGCAACCCGGATAACATGCGGTTTCACAAGGGGCCGCGCGTACCTCGCGGCCTGTGCACCGCGACGTTATGCCAAGCTAAAACGGAAACTTATTATGAAAGACATACCAAATGTAATGAGAGGCGTCCAGCTAACAGGGCATGGTGATTTGGATAAGCTGGTACTCCGTGATGATATTCCTGTATCGACTCCCGGGTCTCGTGACGTACTGATAAAGGTCAGCGCGGCCGGCGTTAATAATACGGATATCAATACTCGACTTGGGTGGTATTCGAAATCAAGCGGAGACAGTAGCGATGCAAGCTGGTCCGGAAATGCCATTCAATTTCCCAGAATCCAAGGTGCTGACGTTTGTGGCAAAGTCGTTGCCGTTGGAGAGCAAGTTGATAACAGTCTCTTGAATGAAAGAGTGCTTGTTGAACCGTGCATTCTGGAAGCGGGTGGCAAGAACCTGGAGCAACCCTGGTACTTTGGTTCCGAATGCGACGGTGGTTTCGCTGAATACACTGTTGTTGCAGCGAAGCATGCCCATAAAATCAACAGCAGGCTCAGCGATGTTGAACTCGCATCCTTCCCCTGCTCCTATTCCACGGCTGAAAACCTTCTGACTCGGGCCAACGTTAGCGCCAATGATGTTGTCTTGGTGACTGGAGCGTCCGGCGGCGTAGGTTCCGGCGCCATTCAACTTGCCAGGGCAAGGGGAGCGCAAGTTCTTGGTATTACCTCGCCGTCCAAAGCAGAGAAGATTTTGAATCTTGGGGCTGATCGCGCACTTGCGAGAAATGCCGGTCTTGTTCAGGAGCTTGGGAAAAGCAGTGTTGATGTCGTAATTGATCTGGTGGCGGGAGAGCAGTGGCCGGATCTATTGAATGTGCTTAAGCCTTTTGGTAGGTATGCCGTTGCAGGTGCTATTGCAGGTCCGTTCGTGGAGCTGGATATCAGAACGCTTTACCTGAAAGATCTGAGTTTGTTCGGCTGTACTGTTCTCAACGAAGCGGTTTTTCCAAACCTGATCAAGCGGATTGAGGCAGGTGAAGTCTCTCCTGTCGTCGCAAACACATTTTCTCTATCCCAGGTTCCCGAGGCGCAGAAACAATTTGAAACAAAACACCATATCGGAAAGTTGGTGATCGATATATCAAGGGAAGTACATTGATTATCAGGTCGCTGCAGGGGACGTGCTAACGCACGCCCCTGAGCTCAACGTTCGATGCCTTGATGGTTAATCTAAGGAATTACCAAAATGAGATTATGGCAACAAAGTATGTTAGATATGGAAGACTCTTCTATAACGAGCGCAACCTTGGACCTATATAAAAAGCTTAGATATGAATCGCTTCCCGTTGCGATAACTCTGCAGGCATATCTATTCCGCACAGAAAGCGATCTGTCAAATATAATTCAAAACGGAGGCGCTGTTCGACTTGTCAAGGGTGCGTTTGCAGAAGGGAAAAACATTGCATTCGTAAGTCGAGGGGATATAGACGCCAATTTTATAAAATTAGCGGATCTGATGCTATCCGAAGAGTCACATAATAAAGGCCATTAGCAGTCTTGGCTGCCACTGACCGCAGACGTTGTCGGAATGTGTCAATGAGAACGAGACACGTCAGTCAATAAATCAAACTCTTATCGACCGTTTTGGGGTTTCTTTGAGATAGTTCAGACCTGATCTGACAGGCGCCTTGGCAAAGCGGCGCCTGTCAGATCAAATATGAACTATTACATTTAACCCCAATCACCCCACCAATGCTGGGCCAGGACGGTGGCGGCCACAGCGGCGGTTTCGGCCCGCAGGACGCGGGGGCCCAACCCGGCCGTTTGAAAGCCGTTCTCCCCGGCCAGGGCGATTTCATCCAAAGTAAACCCGCCCTCGGGGCCCAGCGCCAAAAAAATGGTGGCCGGTTCTGCGCCCGATTCCATGCCCGCCGGTTTGACCGCTTCACCGGCCTTCGATTCCCAAAAAATTAATTTGAGATCGGAGGATCGGGCCTGGTCCAGCACTGTTTGAAAATCGGCGGCCGGGTAAATGTCGGGCAGATGCGTGACGCCGCACTGTTTGGCTGCTGCCCTGGAAATACGCGCCCAGCGCTCACGTCGCGCTTTCATTTTTGCGGCTTGCGGCGCGGGGATCGAGCGGCTGGAAAAAAAGGGCCTGAAACCGGCAATGCCCAGTTCCGTTAACTGTCTGACCAAAAGATCCATTTTACGGGCCTTTAACATGGCCTGGGCAACGACGATGGATGTGGAGGATCGAACAGCGGGGATGTTTTGCATCAGCGCCAGCCGGATTTTTTTGGGAGAGATCGTTTCGATGCGGGCTGCCCACATACTGCTGGTGCTGGTGATGAGCGTGATAACCTCCCCCGGCGTAAGGCGCAAGACCGTCGCGAGATGATGCGCTTCGCCGCCGGTAATCTCGGCATGGCCTGCTTTGATTTGATCATTGTGAACGTAAAAACGCCGATTCATCATGTAAGCGCATTTTCAATTTCAAATTGCCCAAAGAGGTCGTATTTGCTTGCTGCCATATTACAAGATCGTTAAAAAATCAAATAAGTTGACACTTTTATGCCGGTATGATAGCTATCGGCAAGCGTTTACATAAACCCGAATTTTGCATGAAATTTTACCGGAAAATTATTTATATTTGATATTTCAGCCTGTTACCATATGTTTACGGTTATTTCCCCAAACACCATTTTGGTGTTTTGACATATAACAGTTTGGTAAAATTTCATGCAAAATTCGGGATAAACAAGCCTGATAGTCCTGTAAAAAGTCCGATTTTTGCATTTTTTCTGCTGTAACCCATTGAAATTATTAATAGCGATTTGGCTGTTTTCGACTTTTTACAAGTCCATCAAGCCTGGAGAGATCCACAAATGACACACCCCGATGATAAACAGGATAGCGCCCCGGAAACCGAGGAGATTATCTTACTGGAAGAGACCATTGACGCGGACGATACCGCAAATGAGGACGTGATTGTGCTTTCCGAGGATATACCGCCGCTTGTAGCGCAACATGCGGAACAGTTGCCTGATATTTCCAGCGAACAGATTGAAGCGGTCCTTGAAAAGGTGATTCGCGATATTTACGGTGAGAAGATCGAACGGATGCTTGTTGATGCCATTGAGGATTTTACCAGTAGCGAGATGAAGCGGATAAAATCGGCAATTTTAGAAGAAGACGAGCGAGGTGTCCGGCTTTAAATCCGGACCATTGGAAAGATCGTGTGGCCGGGGATTATGGTTAGTCAGCATAATCCCTTTTTTAATGAAAACCCATTTCAAAACATCCGATCTTGCCCGATCGCTGTGTCAGGCTCAAATTTTAATTAGCGAAATATCGCCAATATTCCTGTGATTAAATTTTCGCTATCCTTGATCGCGAACAAACTTGAATGTTTTGAAAATGGTATATTAACATATAAACGGTTGGATATTGAAAAGAGGGATAGATCTGATTCATGGATAACAAAACACTGGATAAAGGGTACGAACCCAAGGCCGTGGAAGAGCGGTGGGCCGCCTATTGGGAAGAAAACGAATCGTTTAAAGCCGACGCGGCCGGAGAAAAAGGGTACGCCATTGTGATTCCTCCGCCCAACGTTACCGGCGTGCTGCACATGGGTCACGCATTAAACGCCACGCTGCAGGATATTCTCTGCCGCTATCAACGGCTCCAAGGGGTCGATGTACTCTGGATTCCGGGAACGGATCATGCCGGTATCGCCACCCAAAACGTGGTGGAGCGCAAGTTGGCCGAAGAGGGGCTTGATCGCCGTGATTTGGGTCGTGAAAAATTTATCGCGCGTGTGTGGAAATGGCGTAAGGAATATGGCCGCGCCATCATCAATCAGCTCAAAAGGTTGGGCGCCTCCTGCGACTGGTCGCGGGAGCGTTTTACCATGGATGAGGGGCTCTCCCGGGCCGTGCGCAAGGTGTTTGTTGATCTGTATGATCAGGGACTGATCTATAAAGGCGACTACATCATCAACTGGTGCCACCGCTGCCACACGGCCTTATCGGATCTGGAAGTGGAGCATGAACCGGAGCAGGGGAAACTCTACTATATTCGCTATCCTTGGGTGAATGGCGACGGAGAGATTATCGTAGCCACCACCCGGCCGGAAACGATGCTGGGCGATACGGCGGTAGCGGTCAATCCCGGCGATGAGCGTTATACGGCTATGCACGGTAAAAAAGTGTTGCTGCCGCTGATGAACCGGGAAATCCCCATTATTGCCGAAACGTATGTGGATATGAGTTTTGGGACCGGCGGATTGAAGGTGACCCCGGCCCATGACCCCAACGACTTTCTGATCGGTGAAAAACACGGCCTGCCCCGTATCAAGGTGATCGGTGACAACGGCCTGATGAATGAGGCCGCCGGGCGGTTCGCCGGTTTGGACGTGGTCGCGGCCCGTGAAGCGGTGGCGGCGGCGTTAAAACAAGAGAACCTGCTGGTACAGACCGATGATCACGAACACAGCGTGGGCCACTGCTATCGCTGCCGGTCGGTGGTGGAGCCCAATCTCTCCAGGCAGTGGTTTGTCAGGACCGGGCCCCTGGCCGCAAAAGCGGCCGCGGCGGTGCGCAAGGGCAATACCAGGCTGGTGCCGGCCGGTTGGGATAAGAGCTACTTTAGCTGGATGGATAGTATTCGTGATTGGTGCATCTCACGCCAAATCTGGTGGGGGCATCGGATCCCCGCCTGGAATTGTGACGCCTGCGGTAAAATGACGGTGCTCATGGAAGACCCGAAAACCTGCCCCCGTTGCGATGCGGACAGACTGGTTCAGGAAACCGATGTTTTGGACACCTGGTTCAGCTCGGCCCTGTGGCCTTTTTCCACCATGGGCTGGCCGGATAGAACGGAACTGTTGAAAAAGTACTACCCCACATCGGTCCTGGTGACGGGGTTTGACATTATCTTCTTCTGGGTCGCCCGAATGATGATGATGGGAATCCATTTTATGGAAGCGGCGCCGTTTCACGACGTCTATGTCCACGCCCTGGTGCGCGACAAATACGGCGATAAGATGAGTAAATCCAAAGGCAACGTGATTGATCCGCTGGAAGTGATGGATCAATACGGCACCGATGCTTTCCGCTATACCCTGGCCGCTTCCGCCGCCCAGGGCCGTGACATCCGCATGGATGAAAAAAGGGTGGAAGGGTACCGCCATTTTATCAACAAGATTTGGAACGCGGCGCGATTTGCGTTGATGTATGTGGAAGCGTCCGATGACGGCCGGATTGATCATGAAAAGCTGGAGCTGCCCGATCGGTGGATTTTGTCGCGGCTTGCCCAGGTGATCCGAACGGTGTCCGCTGCATTGGATGCTTATCGTTTTAACGAAGCGGCCGGTGGGTTGTACCGGTTTGTGTGGCACTCTTTTTGCGACTGGTACCTCGAAGCGGTCAAGCCGACCCTTTATGGCGAAAATGGAGACGACGCACGGCAAACCACCCGGCGGGTGCTGGAAAAGGTGCTGGCCGATGTATTGATTCTGCTGCATCCGTTTGCGCCTTATGTGTCCGAGGAGATCTGGAGTAAACTGCCGGGCCGTGAAGGATCGCTGCAAACAGCGTCCTGGCCGGTAATTGAAACCATGCAAAAAGATACCGAGGCCGAAAGGGAGATGACGCTGATGATCGATCTGGTAACCGGTATCCGAAATATTCGCGGTGAAATGGATATATTACCGACAACAAGACTCAAGGCTTTTTTAATATCCGACACCAGGGTCATAGTCACCGTAAACCGGTACAAAGCATTGATAGAGCGGCTGGCCGGGCTTTCAGAACTTTCATTACATTCAACGCGCTCTGAGATAGAACTGCCAAAAACTGCAACAACGACAACTGGTGGAGATGTAAAGGTGTATGTAGATCTTGACGGGATCGTTGATTTCAAAAAAGAAATCGAGCGGTTGGATAAGAAATGTACTAAACTGCGGTCGGAAATTGAGAAACTGGAAAAAAAGCTGAATAATCAGAATTTTTTGCAAAAAGCGCCTCCTGAAATTGTTAAAGAAATTCGTGCGCGGTATAGTAAATACGAAAATGAATATGATTCTTATGATGATAAAAAAAAGACTTTTGAGAAAATTGAGCTTAGAGTGAGGGGCTTGATCTGATAATGCATATTGCCGATCCATTGATTCGTCTGGCCCTGGCCGAAGATTTAGGGCCGAAGGATGTGACCACCGACGCGCTGGTGCCGCCCGATGCCACGGGCGAGGCGGTGATCTGGGCCAAGGAGAAAATGGTGCTGGCCGGGCTGGATGTGACCCGTCGGGTGTTTGAACTGGTTGATCCGGCCGTTGAGATGAAGCCCGGTTTTCAGGATGGCGATTTTATTGATACAGCGTCAAAAATCAAAGTGGCGACGGTCAGTGGCCCTTTGCGGTCACTTTTATACGGCGAGCGGACGGCGCTTAATTTTTTACAGCGGCTTTCCGGGATCGCCACTTGGGTGCGGCGCCATGTCGAGCGGTTGCCGGCGGGTAAGAGCCGGTTGGCGGACACCCGTAAAACCACACCCGGCTGGCGGGTATTGGAAAAAGCCGCCGTACGCCTGGGCGGCGGGATGAATCACCGTTTTGGTCTTTTTGACGGGGTGTTGATCAAGGATAACCATATCACCGCCTGCGGCGGAGTCACCCGGGCGATTCAACAGGCACAGGCCAGTGTTCATCATCTGCTTAAAATTGAGGTGGAAGTTGCCAACCTGGAGCAGGTAAAAGAGGCCGTCGATGCGGGCGCCGATATTATTATGCTCGACAATATGGATCTTGACACCATGGCCGGGGCGATGGAAATCATCAATGGCCGCGCGCTGGTGGAGGTTTCGGGCAATGTTAACCACACCGGACTTGCCGGGTTGGCCGAGATCGGCGTTGACGTTATCTCCATGGGCGCCCTGACCCATTCGGCGGTAGCCGTGGATTTGAGTATGAAAATCGTGGCGGCGTCGTAAAAAGACGCATCTCCGGCGTTGCTATGGTTTTTCAGACCTTCCGCATACTAACTTATGTGTCGTTTACCCTGAAAATCCACAACGCCTTGTAGATGAGCCTTTTTACGTAGCCTTCGGTTCGCTTTTTACGAGTCCGTTCATCGTGGGAAAACAGCTTAAAAACCAAAAAAATCCATGTTCCCAATACGCGACATCACGCCATCTAAGAACTACCCCATTGTGACGGTTGCGCTGATTGTCATCAACGGCCTGGTCTTTCTCTATCAGCTCTCTTTGGGGCCTCAGGTGGAGCAGCTCTTTTTCGAATACGGCCTGGTTCCGGTACGCTATACCGGCGCCACGCGGCTTCCGGTCAGTTCTCCCGCTTTTTATCCGTTGACCTTTATCTCTTTTATGTTTTTGCATGGCGGGGTATTGCATCTCCTGGGCAATATGTGGTCACTCTGGATTTTCGGCGATAATGTGGAAGATCACATGGGGCCGCTGCGCTACCTGGTATTTTACATCGCCTGCGGTATTTTATCAGGAATCACCCACCTGTTCTTTAATCTCGACTCCAAGATTCCCACCATTGGCGCCAGCGGCGCTATTGCCGGTATAATGGGCGCCTATTTCCTGCTTTATCCCAGGGCAAGGGTGTTAACCTTGGTTCCCGTTCTGATCATTCCGCTCTTTTTTGAACTGCCGGCCTTTATCTTTTTAGGCCTCTGGCTTTTGATCCAATTTGTCAGTGCGGCCGGGAGCGGTGGTATGGTCGGTGGTGTGGCCTGGTGGGCTCATATCGGTGGTTTTGTGGTGGGCATGATGGGTGTCAAGCTGTTTGATCTCTTGCCGCATACAGGTGTTTCCAGACCGATTCAAACGGCCACCCGCAAAAAGAAATCCCACCGGTTACAAGTGGTGCGGCCCGCTCAAACAATGGAAAATCTTGACTTGAGGGGTGTGATCGAAGTGACCCCTTACGAAGCCCTTTTGGGCGCCCACAAAATGGTCACGATTCCCGTCGGATTCAAAAACAGAATGTTTCGGGTTACAGTGCCTTCGGGAACCAAAGAGGGGAGCAGCCTGCGGCTGAAAGGGCAGGGGCGCGAGCAAAACGGCATAAAGGGCGACTTGCTGCTCAAGGTTGTTTTCCGGCGCCCGGAGGCCGGCGCATTCCGAGGATACTAAATTACCATCGTCTTAACGATGGGTTTGTGGTGCGTCAACGTTATTTTAATTATCGGTCGGAAGGCCACCCCATTTATGGGGTGGTTGTTTACGCCGACTGGACGAAACCACCGGCTTTAGCCGGGGGTGATCCGTATCTACATACATACTGCTATCTAAAAGATGACCGTCTTAAAGACGGTGGTTTCAACCTTATAACGGACGAATGAAATCCTATCAATCCTGGCGGGTCAATCGCTTTTGACAATTGCGCGAAATTTGTTTACTGATACTCTTTTATTCCAAGATCGTAGCAGGAGCAAGCTTTATGGCGAAGGAGAAACAACAAAAAGAAAAACCCCTGGAAAAAATGACGGCCACCGAATTGCGGGAAGTCGCCAAGGAGATTCCCGATATTGTGGGCGCTAGCGGGATGAATAAGCTCGAGCTGATCAGCGCTATTAAAAAGGCGCGTGGGATCGTGGCGCCTGTTAAGAAAAGAAGTGCTGATATCCGCAAGCTGAAGCGTCAGATTAAAGATTTACGCAAAGAATATGAAGCCAAGTTGGAAGCCGACGATGAACTGGCGGCCATCTGGCGGCGTAAAATTATCCGGCTCAAGAAAAAACCCCGCCGGTCGGCCTAAAGATGCTGCGCGGCCCAATGCGTCCAATGGCCGACTCCGGGCCAACCGTCAAAATTGATCCCACCAGGATCGCTTTTGATTTTGACGGGGTGGTGGCTGACACCATGGGGCTCTTTATTGAGATGGCCCGTGAGATCCACGGAATTGATACCCTTCGGTATGAAGAGATTACCAGCTATAATCTCTACGAAAGTTTGGATATCGATGCAGATGTCCTTTTTGATCTTTCCTGCCGGATTATTGACGGGCCTTACCCGATGCCGCTTAAACCTATTGAGGGGTCGCTTAGGGTTTTAAAACGGCTGGCCGGATATCAGCAACCGCTGCTCTTTATCACCGCCCGACCCCATGTGGGACCCATCGAAAAATGGCTTTACCAAAAAACGGGGCTTGGTCAAGGCCGGTTGGAAATCGTAGCTACGGGCGATTACGCACCCAAGGCGGAAGAACTCTTACGGCGGGGAATGACCCATTTTGTGGAAGATCGTTTGGAAACTTGCTTTCATCTTGAAGAAAAAGGTCTCTGCCCGATCGTCTTCAAACAGCCCTGGAATCGGTCGGAACACCCCTTTACCGGAGTGACCGATTGGGGGGAGCTTGAGCAATTAATCGATTTTTAAACGGTTGAGGATTGTGGCCCCAAACCATATCGGCGAGTATATCGAACAATTTATTGGCGCTCTGGAAGTGGAAAAGAACTACTCTGAGCACACCTGCCGAGCCTATCGCAGGGACGTAACGGCCTTTGCCGATTTTTTAACGGGCGCTTCGCAAAAAAGATCACCGGTCCCGGTTAAAGCGTTAACCGATATGGATATTCGCAGTTGGCTGGTCCATCTGCACAAGAAGAATCGCAAGAGCACCATCGCCCGCAAGCTCTCGGCGGTACGCTCTTTTTTTAGGTTTTTAACACAGCAGGAGATTTTGGCCCGGAATCCGGCCGGGATGGTATTGACCCCCAAAAAGGAGCAGCCGGCGCCCGCCTATCTGACCATGGACGATATGTTGCGGATTCTAAGCAGCGTAACGGCTGACGATCTATTGGGTGTGCGCAATTTGGCGATGTTTGAGCTGCTTTACTCCAGTGGATTGCGGGTGTCGGAATTGACGGGTCTTGATCTGGGTGACATCGATTTTGCAAGGCAAACCGTTCGGGTGATGGGTAAAGGTCGCAAGGAACGGATAGTTCCCGTGGGAAGGCCGGCCCTGTCTTGTATTAAACGCTACCGGGAGCTGTTGGCCGAAAAAGAAAGGCGCTTAAGCGATTCCAGAGGAGCGCTCTTTCTTAACTTTCGCGGCGGGCGGTTGACCGCCAGATCGGTGGATCGGCTGCTCAAACAGGCGGCGTTAAAAGCGGGTCTTAGCACACCCGTTTCGCCTCACGCGCTGCGGCACACGTTTGCTACCCACATGCTGGACGCGGGGGCCGATTTGCGGGTGGTGCAGGAGTTATTGGGTCATAAAAGTCTCTCCACCACCCAGCGGTACACCCATGTGTCCATTGGTCGGTTGATGAAAATATATGACAAGGCCCATCCGCGCAAGTGACACTGCAACAGGCAAGGAGCCCGTTTGACACCTGATACCGCGGACATACTGATCGAGGCGCTGCCCTATATCCGCCGTTTTGAGGGCATGACCCTGGTGGTGAAATATGGCGGGCACGCCATGGTGGACGAGCAGCTCAAGGCTGATTTTGCCCGGGATGTGACCCTGCTTAAATATGTCGGTTTACATCCGATTATAGTCCACGGCGGTGGACCGCAGATCAACGAGGTGCTTGATCAAATGGGAATCAGCGCCCGTTTTGTACGCGGAATGCGCATGACCGACGCGCCCACCATGGATGTGGTGGAGATGGTTCTGGGTGGCAAGGTTAATAAGGCCGTGGTCGCCAAAATCAACCAGCAGGGCGGCCAGGCGGTTGGCCTAAGCGGTAAAGACGGCGGGCTGCTGTTGGCCCAAAAGCTTAAAATTATTTTTGACGACGGCGGTGAAACCCCTCCGGAGATTATTGATCCGGGTCACGTGGGGGAGGTGACGGCGGTCAAGCCGGCCATTTTGGAAACGCTCTCCCAAAAGGGCTTCATTCCTGTCATCGCGCCTGTGGGGGCGGATGAAAACGGCGCCACGTATAATATAAACGCCGATCATGTTGCGGCGAAAATAGCCGTGGCGCTTTCCGCCCGGCGGCTGGTGTATCTCACCGATGTGGATGGGGTGCTGGACGACAAGGGGCAACTTGTTTCAACCATTGACCAGGAAGCGATTCGGTGCATGATTGATAACGAAACCATAAAAGGCGGGATGATCCCCAAAATTGAATGCGCCGTGATGGCCCTGACCCAGGGGGTCGAGAAAGTGCCGATTATCAATGGCAAAATTCGGCACGCCCTGCTGTTGGAACTCTTTACCCGACAGGGTATCGGGACGGAGGTGATCGCTTGAACGAACAGATAATTGATAGCGCTAAGGAAGTGATCTGCAACACCTACGCCCGTTTCCCCGTGGTGCTCGAAAGAGGCGCCGGCTGTCGTCTGTACGACAAAAAAGGGCGGGAATACATCGACTTTATGGCGGGTATTGCCGTTTGCAATCTCGGCCATGCACACCCCAGGCTGGTTGCGGCGATGTACGAACAGTCACGGCGATTGTGGCATACGTCAAACCTTTACTACACGGAGCCGCAAGTTGCACTGGCCGAATGGCTTACCCGTCATTGTTTTGCCGACAAGGTCTTTTTTTGTAACAGCGGGGCCGAAGCCAATGAGGCGGCCATCAAGCTGGCCCGCAAGTATTTTACCACACGGTCGGAGCCGGGCCGCTATAAAGTCATTACCATGGAGAACTCATTTCACGGCCGCACCATGGCGACCCTGTCGGCTACGGCCCAGCAGAAAATCCGCAAAGGATTCGATCCCGTTTTGGCGGGTTTTGATCATGTGCCTTTTGATGATATTGAAATCCTGCTCCGGGCGGTGGATGATCAAACGGCGGCCATCATGGTTGAGCCGGTCCAAGGGGAAGGGGGTATCCGGCCGCCGTCACCCGATTATCTGGCCAAAGTGCGTCAATTGTGTGATGATACCGGGTGCCTCTTGATCTTTGACGAGATTCAGACCGGCATGGGCCGGACCGGAAAACTTTTTGCCCACGAGCATTTTGACATCACGCCGGATATCATGACGTTGGCCAAGGCCATGGCCAACGGACTTCCCCTGGGCGCCATGCTGGCCATTGATGAAGTTGCCGCGGCGTTTGGCCCGGGGAGCCATGCCACCACTTTTGGCGGCGGGCCGGTCATTACGGCGGTGGCCCTTGAAGTTTGCCGCATTCTTGACGATGATCGGGTGGTTCACCAGGCGACCGCAAAAGGGACCTATTTTAAAAAGGCTTTAACCGGGTTGGCTGCTCAATGCCCGGTGATTACTGAAGTGAGGGGCATGGGGTTGATGTTGGGGGCGGCGTTGACGGTCCCGGCCGGTCCGGTCGTGACGGCATGCATGGAACAAGGGTTTTTGGTCAACGCGGTTCAGGAAAAGGTGTTGCGGTTCGTTCCACCGCTGACCATTGAAAAAAAAGATATTGATGCTCTGATGGCGGCGCTCAAAAACATTTTGGATCAGCAGCGTTGAAGGAGTGAATGTGGGGACATCAATCAATAAAGTGGTATTGGCCTATTCGGGCGGGCTGGACACCTCGGTCATTTTAAAATGGCTTGTTGAAACGTATCAATGTGAAGTGGTCACCTTTTCCGCCGATATCGGCCAAATAGAGGATTTTGATAAAGTGCGGGAGAATGCCGTTAGAAGCGGCGCCTCAAATATTTACATCGAGGATCTACGGGAGGCGTTTGTCAAAGATTACGTCTTTCCCGCTTTTCGCGCCAATGCCATTTACGAAAGTCAATATCTTTTGGGAACCTCCCTGGCCCGGCCGCTGATTGCCAAGCGCCAGGTTGAAATCGCGCATCAGAAAGAGGCCGACGCAGTCAGCCACGGGGCAACGGGTAAGGGCAATGACCAGGTGCGATTTGAATTGGGCTATCTGGCCCTGGACCCGGGGATACAAATTATTGCCCCCTGGCGCGAGTGGGATCTCAATTCGCGTACAATGCTGATGGATTTTGCCAAACGCCATGATATCGAAGTGCCCACCACCCACGCCAAGCCCTACAGCACTGACGGCAATCTTTTACATGTCAGTTACGAGGGCGGCATTCTGGAAGATCCTTGGGCTGCGCCGACTGAGGATATCTTCACCTGGACCGTCGCACCGGAAAATGCACCTGATGCGCCCGAGGTTATTGAGATCGACTTTTTACACGGCGACCCCATAGCCGTCAATGGCAAGCGGCTCTCTCCGGCGAAGATACTCCAACGGCTAAACGATTTGGGCGGCCGTCACGGCATCGGGCGGGTGGATTTGGTGGAGAACCGCTTCGTGGGAATGAAATCCCGCGGGGTGTATGAAACACCCGGAGGGACCATTTTACGCCAAGCCCACATCGCCATGGAATCCATTACCTTGGACCGTGAGGTACTGCATCTGCGCGATTCACTGGTACCGCGCTACTCGAAAATGCTCTATTTCGGCTTCTGGTTTGCACCGGAAAGGGAGGCCCTGCAAAAGATGTTCGACGATATCCAGCAACCGGTCAACGGAACGGTGCGGTTAAAACTCTACAAGGGCAACTGTACGGTGCTGGGCCGTAGGTCGGACAATTCTCTTTACCGGGAGGATTTTGCCACTTTTGAAGATGATACGGTCTATAGCCAAAAGGATGCCGAGGGCTTTATCCGATTGAATGCTTTGCGGTTGAGAATCCGTTCGATGTTGGGCAAGTAGGAATTTGATAGACATCAAGGATCAGGTGGTCGTTTAATGGCGGACAAACCCTGGGACGGAAGGTTCTTGGAAAAAACAGACAAGCTGGTGGAACGGTTTACCGCTTCCATTCAATTTGATGCGCGTCTGTTTGAAGAAGATATCGACGGCAGCATCGCCCACAGCCGAATGTTGGCCAACGCGGGCGTTATTACCCCCCGGGAGGCGGACAAGATCGCCGAAGGGTTAAACCGGATTCGCCAGGAGATCAAAGCGGGGTCGTTTACCTATGCCGACAGCCTGGAAGATATCCATATGCACATTGAGGCGCGCCTCAAGGATCTGATCGGCGAGACGGCCTCCAAACTCCATACCGCCCGCAGCCGTAACGATCAGGTGGCGCTGGATGTGCGCCTTTATCTGCGTAAGGCCGTGAAGCGGTTATGCGGCCAATTGGATGCGCTGCGTGAAATTATTGTTGATTTGGCGGCCGATCACCTCGATGTGATTATGCCGGGCTACACCCATCTCCAGCGGGCTCAGCCGGTGCTTTTGGCGCACCACTTGATGGCCTATTACGAGATGTTCTCCCGTGATCGGGAACGGCTGGCGGAAACCCTTGGCCGGATCAATGTGATGCCCCTTGGAACAGCCGCCTTGGCCGGTACAACCTTTCCCGTCAACCGGGAGGAGGTGGCCCGGGCGCTGGATTTTCCTGAAGTGTCGGCCAATAGCATCGACACGGTCTCCGACCGCGATTTTTTAATGGAGTTTTTGGCCGATGCCGGTATTTGCATGGTCCATTTCAGCCGGTTGGCCGAAGAACTGATTCTCTGGTCCACAGCGGAATTTGATTTTGTGGAACTCCCTGATGCCTTTACCACGGGCAGCAGTATGATGCCCCAAAAGAAAAACCCCGATGTAGCTGAGCTGACACGGGGAAAAACCGGCCGGGTGTTTGGTGATTTGATGGCGCTGTTGACGATGATGAAAGCGCTGCCGCTCTCCTATAACCGGGATCTGCAGGAAGACAAGGAACCCATGTTTCATGCCGTGGATACACTCTCATCCTGCTTGGAACTCTACCGCGCCATGCTGCCCAAAATTCGGTTCAAGCGTCAACAGATGACGGCCGCGGCCAGCAAGGGCTTTTTAAACGCAACGGACTTCGCCGATTACCTGGTGGGAAAAGGAATGGCCTTCCGTGATGCCCATCATATTACCGGAAGAGCCGTGGCGTATGCTCTTGAAAATAAACTTGAGCTCCATGAAGTGCCCCTGGAGAGGCTGCAGATGTTTTTTAGCGCCATCGATGCGGACGTCTATGCGGCACTGCAACCGGATACCATGGTGAACCGGCGGCAAACGTCCGGTGGAACCGCAACGGCGCAAGTCAAAGAGGCCATTCAAAAAGCAAAAGCGTCGATACAAAAGGATTAACCTATGCGAAACAGCTCTACCCCCGGAATGTGGCTTTGTTGCGTAATCGGTTTTATATGGATTTCCACGCTCATGGCGGGCTGTGGGGTTAAAAAACCGCCGGTCGCGCCGGAGGCGGCGCCGCCCGAGGCGATCAGCGACCTGAGCTACGAAAAAGAGGGTAATGCAGTGACCTTGCATTGGACCATACCCGGCAAAGAGGCTTTGGGGTCGGCCGGACTGGGCGGTTTTTACATCTATCAGGGTGAGGCCCGTCTTTCCGACTCAGCCTGCAAAGATTGCCCGGTGCTTTTTCACCGGATCGGACAGATTGGCATTGAGAATCTTTACGTCAACGATCGTCTGCTCTCTACCGCATCGTATACCGTAATGTTGACACCGGGGTTTCGGTATCAATTTAAGGTGGTGGTTTTTTCCGAGGATGGATTACTCAGCCCCGATTCGAATCGGGTTTCGGTCACATTTGCAAAATAGGCGCCGCCATGATTGAAACGGCTTTTACCAAAATGAACGGAGCGGGCAACGATTTTGTGATCATCGACAACCGGGCCGGCCAGGTGCCCTTGGCTGATCAGCCCAATTGGTCCAAGCAACTTTGCCGCCGTAGATTTTCGGTGGGCGCCGATGGCATCTTGTTTATCGAACCGTCGGAAAAGGCCGATTTTAAATGGCGGTTTTACAATGCCGACGGAAGCCGGGCCGACATGTGCGGCAATGCCGCCCGGTGCGTGGCCCGTTACGCCTATTTACATAAGATCGCACCCGAGGAAATGGCATTTGAAACGGGCGCCGGTCTGATTCGGGCAATAGTGTCAAGCGAGCGCGTTACGGTGCGCATGGTTGACCCCAAAGAGGTGACTGTTGGTCTGCAACTAAATCTCGACGGCGCCCAATGGAGCGGCCATTTTGCCGATACCGGGGTGCCCCATTATGTAATTGAGGTGGATGATATTGAAGCGGTCTCCATGGACCGGCTGGCCCCACAAATCCGCTACCATGATCAGTTTGCACCCAACGGAACCAATGTCAATTTTGTTGCCCAAAAGAGTCGGGATACGTTTTGGGTGAGAACCTACGAAAGGGGCGTGGAAGCGGAAACACTGGCCTGCGGAACCGGGGTTACCGCCTCCGCGCTGATCATGAACAGGTTGCATCAAACGCCGTCGCCGATCCATGTGATCACACGCGGAGGCGGCGTTTTATCGATCCACTTTGAAGAAAAAGAGGGCGCCTTTTACGCAGTGGATATGGAAGGTGACGCACGTATTGTTTGCCATGGCGCACTCCAGCCCGACGCATGGGTTTGAAGGGCCCTATGTCGCAAACAGTTTACATATCCGTCGGTTCCAATACAGGCGATAAACTGGCCAACTGCCGTAAGGGAATCGCTGCCGTGGCTGGTCACGCCAAGATGGCGCTAGCTGCAACAGCCCGTTTTTACAAAACCGCTCCCGTGGACTACACAGACCAGGATTGGTTTGTCAATACGGCCATCAGCATCACAACCGCGCTTTCACCCGCAATATTGCTGCAAGCGTTGCAAGCTGTCCAAAAAGAAACAGGGCGCACCAAAACGGCAATACGCTTTGGGCCGCGTGTGTTGGACCTGGATATTCTTTTTTACGGGGATCAAATTATCGCATCGGAAAATCTGACCATCCCCCACCCAAGGATGCACCAACGCCGCTTTGTGTTGCAGCCGCTGTGTGATCTGGCGCCGGATTGGATCCATCCGGTGCTGAAAAAAGATATGCAAACATTACTCTCGGCATTGGAACCGGATACACAGCCGGTGGAACGGCTGACGATTGAATGAGCGGACAGATATCCGTATCGATTTGTTAGATTGATAAATGGGAGCGTGCTATGAAAAATCGAGATACATGGAAGCCAAGCAAGTACGTATATAAGCACGAGAGGCTCGCAGCGTCGAGAGATCCGAGGGAGGTTGGTGTAGGATCGAGGCTGGTGAGTGACTTGATAGCAGAAATCTATAGTAACAATCTCCAGCACCACGCAAAGGGCTATTTGCTGGATCTAGGTTGTGGCAAGGTGCCACTTTTTCATGCGTACAGGGATTACATCTCAGATAATTATTGTGTCGATTGGGTCAACACACAGTACAAAAGCGAACACATAGACCTAGAGCACGACCTAACAAAACCGCTACCCTTTCAGGATGGAGAATTTGATACGATCATTCTTTCTGATGTGCTTGAGCATTTACCTCAACCTGAGAATCTCTTTGGAGAAATGTCTAGAGTCTTATCTTCTAATGGCAAAATCATAATGAATGTTCCTTTCTATTATTGGCTTCACGAACAACCACACGACTACTATCGATATACACAGTTTGCATTAAGGCGCTTTGTTGAAATTTCTGGCTTAAAACTGATACAACTTGACACTGTTGGGGGTGTTCCTGAGATTATGACGGACCTTTTTGCGAAAACAATTCTTGTCGTACCTAAAATTGGTCGGTTCCTTTCGTCATTTGCCCAATACTTGACCGCATCTTTTATTAAGACTCGGATCGGGAAGAAGTTATCAGATAGAAGTAAAGATGGATTCCCCCTAGTGTATTTTATGGTCGCACAAAAACCACAATAAAATCAATCTAACAAGGCGCTGCACCGGACGGCAATTCCGCTACGCTCCATTGCCACCGGCGAGCTTGGCCGGTATGAAGGAAGCCCTTATCGTGACAAAGCTTGATTTAAAAGAGAAATGGTTACACCCCAATCGCTTGACCCTCTATCGCATTGTGGCCGTTCCCGGAATTGTGTTGTTGATGCTATGGCCCACCCGCTTTTTTACCTTTATCGCCGCGCTCCTGTTTAGCGTCGCCGCCATTACGGATTACCTTGATGGATGGTACGCCCGTAAGCTCAATTTGGTCTCCGATTTTGGTAAAATCATGGACCCGCTGGCCGATAAGCTGCTGATCGCCTGCGCACTCATCATGTTGACCCATCAAGGCTGGATACCCGGCTGGATTACCTGCGTCATTATCGGGCGGGAGATTGCCGTTACCGGCCTGCGCAATTTCATGGCCGAACAAAAGGTCGATCTTTCGGCCAGCAGCCTGGGTAAATACAAGACCGGATTTCAAATCGCCGCCATTATTCCACTGCTCTTGCACTACTCCTACTTTGGTGTTGATCTGCACATTGTGGGAATGTTTTTTTTATGGGGTGCTATGATATTGAGCGTCTGGTCCGGTATTGACTACTTCTACCGTTTTCGGAAAATGTTTGAAGATGCAGGGCTTTGATCTTTTTCGTTGCATCGGTTGTTTCATGCACAGCGGAGATCAGATCGAAACCACGGGTTTGCACCCGGTTTTACCGGAACGAACGGGGTTTTACCCAAAACCAGCTCGCGGCCACCAGAAAACCGAAAAGGGTGTAACAAGCCGTAAAGACCCATTCCGGGGCATCATAATACAACAGTGTTTGCAGCCAATGGGAGATGAAAGAGCCTTCATACACAACATTGCCCGCTTTGGAGCGGAGCGCCGTTTCCCAATGAGTGAGTGGGCAAATAGCCCCCAGCCACGACTGCGCAGCAACCACCGTGATGGCGATAAGATGGACCAGCCGAAACCAGGGATTACGGACCCATGACCAGTGAAGAAGCTTACCCGTTAAGATGAGCAAAAGACCCAAAACGACAAACACCACAAAAAGCAGGTGGGTAAAGAGAAGGGCATCGGCGGCGAATTGATAGAGCGTGGGTGGTTCCATAACTTGGCGATAAACCCCACTGGTCTAAGAGGTTGAAAACGGTGATTGTAAAAGATGCGAGGCGATTGTCAGGATCATTTCAGCAGTATTTCATGCCATTTTTCAAGAACTTCCTTGAATCGGTCTGTTTCGATTTCTGCGGGCGCGGCCCCATGGTCAAACAGACTTGTAACGATGGTGGTGGTTTTCGTGACCGTGACGGAATGGGCATTGCCCGTTAGATCGGTGTGAAAGGATTCGCCGTCCAGCACCTTGGTGACCCGGTCCAGGTAGTAGCGGCACAGCTCCGGGTCCTGCTGAATATCGGCGGCGAAAAAGGTGGCCAGGAGGTCATACGGCCCTGCAATCTCTAAAATCAGTTCACCGTCTTTATTATTCATAATACGATAGTCCATTGCTGATGACCCCTATTGATCTTTTTTATAAATGGGAAACGCCGTATTGATCCGGCCGTTTTTATCCAGGTAGCCCTGGACATCAAACCCGTGACCTGACGGTCCTTGCCAGGGCTGTTTTTTATTGGCGCGACGATTGGTATAGGCATAGCCAATAGCCTTTTGCACGGCAGCGGCATCCATCTTGTCGGGGAAAAAAGAGGAAAACTTCTCTTTCCAGTGATCGTTTCGCGGATCCAGGATCTCCACACTTGCCGTGTAGACGCCGCGCCGGTTGGGTCTGCCCAACACTTTTACCACCCGTGCGTTTTGAGGGTCGACACCGAAGGGGCGCGCGTGGAAACCGACCGGTTTGCCGCTGCGGTTGATTTCGCCTTCAAAAATATGGATCAGATTGATTTCCGGCCCATTTTGAATGTTGGGCAATTTCGCTGGACCTTGGGAGTCCAGGAGACCCAGGAACGTTTTGATAAGTATCGCCAACAACAAAAGGCCGTATAAAAGGGTGCGCTTTTTCATATTGACTGTTTAACATATAATCGGTGAAGATAACAAACCACAGGAAATACTTGACAAGCGCGCCTTGTAATCATAATGAGTGAGTGTTCATTCATGTCTTTTGAGACCCAATGACTTCAGCCGGATAAAGGAGGGCAGGGTGAAAAAAAATAAGCAGGCAGGTGTGATCGGCGCCGGTATTATGGGTGGTGGTATTGCTGCACTATTGGCCAGCGCCGGAATCGAAACCTTACTATTGGATATTGTACCGCCCAATCTGGAAGATGATGAAAAAAAGGATCCTGTTGCCCGCAACCGGTTTGCCGTCAATGGGCTCAAGGCTGTGCAAAAATCCAGACCGCCCCTATTAACCCATCCCAAAGCTGCCGGATTGATTCAAGTGGGAAACATTGAAGATGATCTGAAAAAACTGGCCCACTGCGATTGGATTGTTGAAGTTGTATTTGAGGATCTAGACGTTAAGCAGAAGCTGTTTAAAAGAATCCAAAAAGTTTGGAGGCCGGGAACTATCGTCTCCTCCAACACTTCGGGTATTCCGTTGGCTCAAATTTCCGAAGGCTTAAAACCGGAGTTTTGCCAACATTTTTTGGGCACCCACTTTTTTAACCCTGTCCGTTATATGACCTTGCTGGAATTGATCCCGGGACCGGATACGGCCCCGGAGATATTAACGGATATGGCTGCTTTTGGTGAAAAGGTTTTGGGCAAGGGGATCGTGTGGGGCAAAGATACGCCGAACTTTGTGGCCAACCGCATCGGTGTTCAGGGGATGGTTCAGGCCATGCGGACGATGGTGGAAGAGGGGGTAACCATCCCCGAAGTGGATACGCTCTTTGGGCCTGGTTTGGGGCGGCCCAAAACCGCCATGTTCAAAACCGGCGATCTCGTTGGTATCGACACTCTGGTCCATGTGGCCAATAACACCTATAACCTGATTCCCGCTGATGAAGCCCGGGAAAGCTTTAAAGTGCCCCCTTTTGTTTTAAAAATGGCGGAGCAAAAACTGCTGGGCAATAAAACCAGGGCCGGGTTTTACAAAAAAGAATTTGATGCCAAAGGTAAACCGGTCAAGTTGGCGATTAATCCGGAAACGTTGGCGTATGAGCCGTTTGAAAACCCCCGATTTGACTGCATTGATCGGGCCAAAGCGGCCAAAACCCTGCCCGAAAAAATAAAGGCCGTTGTTTACGGCGAAGACAGGGGCGCCAAATTTGTCTGGAAGGTGCTGGCGGCCAACCTGATCTATTCGGCCAATCGAATTCCGGAGATCGCCGACACCATTGTTGAGATAGACAACGCCATGAGATGGGGATTCAATTTTACCCTGGGCCCCTTTGAGACCTGGGACGCCATCGGTGTTCAAACAGGGGTGGATAAAATGGCGGCCGACGGTATGGAGGTTCCCGAGGCGATCACCACTATGCTCAAGAACGGGTGTGATTCATTCTATTCCATCCAGGAGGGCAAAAAGCTTTTCTATGATTTTGCCGGCCAAACCTATCAGCCGGTGCCGGAAAGCGAAGGGGTGTTAACCCTGGCGGCCTTAAAAGCCAAGGGCCAAATAGCCCAATCGTGCGATTCGGCGGACCTTGTGGACCTGGGAGACGGTGTCTTTTGCCTGGAATTTAAAACCAAAATGAATGTCCTCAATGAGGAGGTGATCGATTTTGTTAAATCGACCTTACCCTTTGTGGAGGAAAACGGTGTTGGCCTGGTGATCGGCAATCAGGCCGGCGGTGTGCCGGGGGCCTTTTCGGCGGGCGCCGATCTCAAGTTTATGGGCCGCTACGCCATGCAAGGTCAGTGGGACAAGGTGGCGGCCTTCGTGGAAAAAGCGCAAAATAACATCATGGCGGCCCGTTATTCGCATGTGCCCATCGTGGCGGCGCCCTTCGGACTGACTTTTGGCGGCGGCTGCGAAATTTGCTTGGGGGCCGCTGATCGCATCGTAGCCCATTCGGAGCTTTATATGGGGCTGGTCGAGGTCGGGGTCGGTTTACTGCCGGCCGCCGGCGGTTGTTTGCATTTATGGCGTAAACTGACCGGATCAATCCCTGAAGGTGTTGATGTGGCTGACCTGGCCCCCTGGTTTTTACGGGTCTTTAAAACCATCGCCATGGGCAAAGTCTCCAGCTCTGCGGCGGACGCTTGCCGATTGGGATTTCTAGGGCCTAATGACCGCATCGTGGCCAATCGCATGCACCTGATCAGTGAGGCCAAAAAAGAGGTCTTGCGGCTGGCTGACGGCTACCGGCCGATAACCAGACAGCCTGTGCGGGTCATCGGTGCTGCGGCCCAGGGGATGGTCAATGCCGAGTTGCACAACATGCAAAGCGGCGGCTATGTGTCGGAATACGACTCTTTTATCGGCCGCAAGGTTGCCCGCGTCATCAGCGGCGGCCAAGTGCGGTCCGGCGCCGAAATTGATGAAGGTGTGATTTTGGCCGAAGAGCGCAAAGCGTTTATCGAACTTTGGAAACAGGAGAAAACCTGGGATCGGGTCGAGTATATGTTGAAAACGGGAAGACGGCTGCGCAACTAGCCGCGATGATCAATTGAGTGAATGAATCATCATCTCAATCAGCCATAAAGGAAAAACTCATGCAAGATGCCTATATTGTCACTTCAGTTCGGACCCCCGGATGCAGGCGCGCCAAGGGCGCTTTCAAGGATACCCGCCCGGAAGATTTGCTGTCGTTCATTCTAACCGCGGCCGTGGAACAAACCGCCGGCCTGGAAAAGGATCAGGTGGAAGATGTGATGATCGGCTGCTCCTTTCCCGAGGCGGAGCAGGGGCTCAATATCGGCCGGATTGTCACGCAAATGGCCGGATTCCCGGAATCGGTGTCCGGGGCCACGGTTAACCGTTTTTGCGCATCGGGATTGGAAGCCGTTGCCATGGCCGGTTTGAGAGTTATGTCGGGTTGGTCCGATATAGTGATCGGCGGCGGGGTGGAGTCCATGACCTATGTGCCCATGGGCGGCAATTTGCCGCGTCCGCACCCGACATGGACCCAAAGCCGGGCGGGCTATTACGTCTCCATGGGAATTACGGCGGAGAACGTGGCCAACCGGTACAATGTTTCGCGGTCCGATCAGGACGTCTTTGCCTTGGCGTCGCATCAAAAAGCGGCTGCCGCCCGCAAAGAGGGCCGTTTTACTGAAATCGTTCCCACACCGGCAGTAAGTTACAAACAACTGCCCGACGGCCGTTATAAACAAGAGTCGTTTGTTCAGGCGGTGGATGACGGGATTCGGGAAGACGCCAACCTTGAGGCCTTGGCAAAGTTGCGACCCGTTTTTGCCCAGGATGGGAGCGTCACCGCCGGCAACTCCTCCCAAACCACCGACGGCGCGGCAGCCACGATCCTGATGAGCGCGGCCAAAGTCAAGGCAATGGGATTAAAACCGTTGGCCAAACTGGTAACGTACACCACGGTGGGCTGCAAGGCCGATGAAATGGGCGTCGGCCCGGTCTACGCTATCCGCAAACTGATGGCAATGACCGGCAGGAAACTCTCCGACATCGGCCTTTTTGAAATCAACGAGGCCTTTGCCTCCCAGGCCCTTTACAGCATCCGGGCGTTGGGACTGGAAGATCGCATGGATGATATCAACATCAATGGCGGCGCCATTGCCTTAGGCCACCCTTTGGGCTGCACCGGCGCCAAGCTTTGCGCCACGCTTTTGGCCAATATGCAAGCCAGGGGCGCCGGATACGGCGTGGAGTCGATGTGCGTTGGGGGCGGCATGGGAGCAGCGGCGCTGTTTGAATTGTGTGACTAAAAAAACGCTCGATTTTGATCCACCTCTGTGTCAGGCGAAAATTTTCATCCGCGAAATATTTTTTGCGGGTCCTGGCGTTACAAGGTTTATCCTTTGAAGCTCTTTGTCAGTATCTTATTGTCCCGTTCGGGGAATGGGAGAAAAACCGGCGATTCATCGTTTTATGTGGGAAAATAAAGAAGGCTTTATGGTAATTCGAGCCTTCGTTCACCTGATAAAAGTAGGGCGGTAACCCTTTGCCGCCAAACAAAGCTAGTAGGGCGGCAATCCTTTGCCGCCAAACAAGGCTTCAACGCCTGCAGGTTGCAAACCCCGCCTGTCGGCATGGGAATGCCGACCTACATAAAAGCCTGTCAGCATGGGGATGCCGATCTGTGCTGCGGTATGAGTGAAACGGTCGGCGCTTTAAGTCAAAGCCACACAAAACGTCGAGGAACCGAAAACCCCTCGCCTTTGGGCGAAGGCTGTAGCAGGTCCGTAGGGCCAAAAGCGGATATCCTCCGACCGGCCTGCTGCAGGCAGGCCGAACGAACCTGGCCCGCCGAAGCCGCCTTCAGGCGGTTGCGAATTCACTCTATGGAGCTGTTTATAAAAAGTAGTGTCCATGATGTCAATGACCGGCATCACGTCCCCTGGTAACTGTCCCAACTCTTGTCAATCGGGAAGCGATTGGGTACATTCGGGCAAGGATCACGATTGTATTAATCCAGGGGGAATGAGATCATGGGGGACGACTGTCTTTTTTGTAAAATTGCCGAAGGGAAGATGGAGACCGAATTCATCAGGGAAACCGAGACACTGGTGGTGTTTAAGGATATCAATCCCCATGCGCCGGTCCATTTACTGCTGGTTCCCAAAAAGCATATTCGCAGCGTCAATGACCTGACCGAGGCGGACCGCGAGATCGTTGCCGAACTGATTTATGAAGCCCGGAGACAGGCCAAAGCGTTCAAGGTGAACGAATCGGGTTACAAATTACTCTTTAATGTGGAATATGGCGGGGGGCAGCGTATCTTCCATTTGCACCTGCATCTATTGGGCGGTAAAAAGTGGGGCTAGGGAAAACCAGCAAAACGTTTGACAACCTGGCGCCCGCGAAACAAGCGAAAATCATCGACACCGCGGTGGAGGAGTTTAGCGCTAAAGGCTATCGGGGGGCGAGCATTAACGCCTTAGTGACGCGTTTGGGGATCGCTAAAGGCTCTCTGTTTCAATACTTTGGCAGCAAAAAGGGTCTCTTTTTATTTATTTTTGACCATGTGATTGAGCAGGCCAAAGCCCATTTGCGTCCGGTGCGGGATGAAAGCGGCGCCACGGACCTGTTCCGGCGTCTTGAGCAATCCTTGTTGGCGGGCGTTGCGTTTATCCGGCAGTATCCCCGTTATTACGCGCTCTATCTTACCGTTATGTTAGAATCCAATGTGCCGTTTCGCACCGAAATTCTGCGCTCTTTTCGCCATTACAGTGCTGAATATCTGCTGGCGTTGCTTACAACGGCCTGCGAGCGGGGCGAGATTCGGGAGGATATTCCGTTAGCGCAAACCGCCTTCTGGCTCGATGCGATGATGGACCGCTTTTTACAAGCGCAAGTGACCCGCTGCCTTGACGGCGGGTTGGGTCTGCACCAGGCCGATGATGAAAAGATCCGGCAATGGATCGGCGCCTTGATGAAGATGATTCGGGAGGGTTTGGCAGCCCACGGCAGATCAGAAATCGACGATGTAAAACAGCCGATTTTAATAGTCGCCGCTTGCCGCTTTGAATTGGACCCCCTACTAAAAAGGGTTAACCGGAAAAAAGCGTTGCGCATCGGCAACCGCAGTGGGTGGCAGGGTCTCTTGGGGCATCGCCCGGTGTTTTTATTGGTCTCCGGCGCGGGTGGTACGAATGCGGCGCAGGCGCTGACCGCGGCGTTTGAAAGCCGGATAAATCCGGCCCTGGTGATACAAACCGGCTGCGGTGGCGGGTTTGGCGAGGCCGGGGTGAAAGTGGGCGATGTGTGTGTGGCCACCTGCGAATTCGATGTCCATCTAGGGCTGGAAACCGGGGAAAAAGGCATAGTAAAACCCCTGCCTTTCATGGTGCTGCCCGATCTTGACGGGCCCAATCAGTTTAAGGTTGATGGTAACGCCTTTTCCGCAGTGCAGACGGTAAAATCCGCTTGTCAGCATTTGAAGATCGGCTTTCACCACGGCCCTTTTATTTCTGTCGCGACTATCACCACAGAGAATCAAACCGCCGTAAATTACTATCAGCACTATGGCGCCGTCGTTGAGAATATGGAAGGCGCCGCCACAGCCCAAGTGTGTCACCACTACCAGGTTCCGTTCAGGGAGCTACGCGGTGTCAGTAATTTGGTAGGCCGCCGTGAACGGGATCAATGGGAATTGGAACAGGCTGCAGAGCGCGCGGCTGCGGCGGTTGGACATTTTATAAGGGCCATGGCGCCCAAAGCGCATCTAGGCAAGGTTGAATCGTGAAAAGAATACTCTCCCTGGGCTATTCCACATGCCCCAATGACACTTTTGTGTTCCACGCGATGACCCACGGCCTCATCGACACCCGGGATCTGGACTTTAAAGTGGTCCACAACGATGTGGAAAAACTCAACCGTATGGCCAAGGAGCGAGTTCTGGATATCAGTAAACTCTCTTTTGCAGCCTTGGGGCGCCTCAACCCGGATTACGGTTTACTGCGCAGCGGTTCTGCCCTGGGACGGGGCTGCGGGCCGTTGCTTGTGGCCCGTCCGGAGTGTGATCTGACGGGCATTGACGCGCATCCGGTGGCAATTCCGGGACGATGGACCACGGCCAACCTGCTATTGCATTTATATGCTCAAAAACCTCTAAACGTTGTCCCCAAGGTGTTCGATGAAATCATGCCTTTGGTCGCATCAGGGGAATTCAAATATGGCGTGATCATTCATGAAGGCCGCTTTACCTACGGTAAATATGGTCTGAACGCACTTCTGGATATGGGGAACTGGTGGGAACGCGAGACCGGGCTGCCAATCCCGTTGGGGTGCATCGCCATTCGACGTGCACTGGGTCCGAGCCTGGCCCAACGGGTGGATACCGTCGTCGCCCAAAGCGTTGCTCACGCCTTTGACCATCCTGCCGATTCCAGGGCCTATGTCCAACAACACGCCCGGGAGATGGATGCCGCGGTGATTGATCAGCATATCGACCTTTATGTGAATAAACAAACCGGAAATCTTGATGCGGGCGGTGAGGCGGCTGTTCGGCTGCTGCTGGACAAGGCGTGTGACCTCAAGGTGATTCCCAAGTTGGAACAGCCGCTATTTGCCTATTGAAGACAACACGGTTTAAAAAACCTTATTCGGGGAATCGTCCGGATCAAATGAAACCGGTGAAGCTGTTTAAAAAAGGTTTGAATGCCTTCCAGATCGGAGCTATCCAGATCGTAATGGAGATGACGGTAGTAGTTACGGGCGGCGTCCCTGGTGATGCCCAACTGCGGTGCGGCATGGTTGGCGATGGTGTCCAGCGCCGTCAAACCGCTTTCCTTGGAGGCGACCAATGTTTGCCACAATTGTTGAACCGACAAGGGGTCCTTTTCCAACAGATCACTTTGAACCACCCATACGGCAAAGGTAAAGGGCAGTCCCGTCGTTTGCCACCAAATTTCTCCTAAATCCCACGCCTGTTCAAACCCTTCCGGCGGCTGCCCGGTCAAGGCTTTGTCGCCAATAATCAAAAATGCATCGGCGTTGGGGGCGATTGCGCCGGGTTCCGAAGAAGGCGGCATATGATAAAAGGGAGTGACCTTTTGCTTGGATAGCAACAGTTTTAATAACAGATTGGCTGTCCCTGATTCGTTGGACAGGAATACCTTTTTTTGATGCAGCGCGTACATGGGGTAGCGGCTTATCAGCAACACACTCAACACCTTGCCGGAACAGCCGATGGATAAACCGGGCAGAAGTTTCCAATCATTTGCATGGCGGGTCAGTACGCCCGTTGAAACCGGCCCTGCATCCAGTCGCTTGGCTGCCATCCATCGGTTCAACTGGGCCGGTGTTCCCGGTTGGAGATGAATCCAGACGGGTAGTTGACCATCTCTCATGCCATAGTAGATCGGCGCAACATTAAGATAGCTGATTTGTCCCAGTTGAAGCGGCTTCAAAGGGCTTTTCTCGCATCAATAACATTCGGGGCGGCATCGGGGCTGTTGACCAATCGTTCGATAAGCGTTTTTGGGTTCTTTTCGGTCATGGGCAGGTAGATCATCAGCGCCTGTTTGCCTTTGGATAAGGTTCCATAATCGTGTGCCAATCCCAATGCGGCGGAACCATTCAGGGTTGCCATTTTAAAAAGGGTTTCGGGAGCGATTCCCGGATAGTGACTGGACAAGGCCGCCAACTCGGTAAAAATGCTCAAGCTGTCGCAACTGGCAAGGCTGTCGGTCCCCAGGCCGATCTTCAAACCCGCCGTGATCATCCCTTTGAGGTCGGGTTTTTTCCCATGAAGGTTTATATTGCTTTGGACGCAGAGGCAAACCGCCACGTTGTGTTTGGCCAGCAGTTCAAAATCCCCGGAATCGCACTGCAGCAAATGGACAGCCAAAAGACCCGGTTTTAAAAGGTTTAATGTGTGCAGGTATTCGACCGGGCTTTTAGCCGGCAACGGCCAATCATCAAACAAAATTCCCCGCTCTGTTAAAAACGCGGCCCATCGTCCGCAGCCCGTTGTAATAAACTCGGTTTCTTCGTCCGACTCGGCCAGATGAATCGAGAACGGTCTGGGTGTGTGGCGGTTTTCAGATACAAGCGCCCGTAACAGTTTTGGAGCAGTTGTGTGGGGCGCATGTCCGGCAAAGGATTGTGAAAAGCGACCGCTTGTTTCCAATCTGTAACCGTCGGAAGGATCCGTACCCAAAAACTCTTTGAACAATACACCCGCCAGGGGGGAGCGCTTGAGGAGATCCCAGGAAAGCCCGACGGAGCTGATATCCCCCACAATTAGAGTCCCTGAGCCGACAAGCTGCTCAATGCCCTGTTTAATTCCATTTGCAAGTATAGTAGGATTCAGGTTTTCCCGCAACGCGATGAGCTCCTTGACCCAATGCACAAACCCCGAAGCCATCGGGACCTGATTGGTTAACGCGCACAGTTCCAGATGGGTATGGGCATTGACCAGAGGCGGCAGCAAAACACCCGGACCGTGATCAATGACATCACCCATCCGGGGAGGTATGCCATTCCCGACCTTTTCAATACGGCCGGCAACCGTGGTAAGGTAGCCGTTTTGCAGCACGGTTTGACTGTCCATGAGGATCCATCCGGCCCGGTGAAGGGTGGGGCGACCCTCTATTTTGTGTTGTTGGAGCATCATGGTTCGATTTATCCAACCGGCCGATAAAAACAGTCCCGCCGGCAGGCGCTGTAGCCTGCGGTTTCAATCAGCCGGATCATCTCGTCTTTCGGCAGCCGGAATTGAACGCCGGCGGCGGCCACCACATTCTCCTCAATCATCGTACTACCCAGATCATTGGCGCCGAAAGCCAATGCGACCTGGGCGATTTTCGCACCCTGGGTCACCCACGACGCCTGGATATTGGGAATGTTATCTAAAAAAAGACGGCTCAGCGCCAACACTTTTAAATAGACGGCCGAGGATGTCGGTGTGACTTTGATGCGCGTATTTTGCGGCTGAAAAGTCCAGGGGATAAAGGCGGTGAAACCTCCTGTCTCATCCTGTAATGTACGGATTTTGGCAAGATGTCCGATCATCTCTTCCGGGGTCTCAATGTGGCCGAACATCATTGTGGCGGATGATCGCAGTCCCATTTGATGGGCCACCCGCATCACCCGGAGCCATTCACCGGCGCTGCATTTGCCGGGTGAGATTTTGCGGCGCACCCGATCCATCAATATTTCAGCACCCCCGCCGGGGATCGAATCGAGTCCGGCCTCCATCAGCACCGCGATGGTCTCTTCTAATGTCCGATTGGCCTTCAGCGCCATCTGGTGGATCTCCGGAGGAGAAAAACCGTGGATATGAATTGTGCAATGGGCCTTTATGAACCTCAGCAGATCCGCATGATCTTCGAGGCTCATCTCGGGGTGGATACCGCCTTGGAGCAAAATCTGAGCGCCGCCCAGCTCAATGGTTTCAGCGATTTTCCGCTTTACATCCGCCTTGGAAATTACATAGGCCTCGGCGTCGTCCGGGGAGCGGTAAAAGGCGCAAAAGCGGCACTTGGATATACAGATATTGGTATAGTTGATATTACGGTCCACCACATAGGTGATCATCGGCGCCGGGTGCAGCCGACGGCGCATGGTGCCGGCAAAATGGGCCAATTGCAATAGATCTGCTTCATGGTAAAGGGTCAGGGCCTCATTTTCGGAAAGCCTTTCCTGATTTATGCTTTTGTCCAGAATCAATTCCAGTTGCGCCATAGGGGTCCTATTTGACCGGCTGATAGAAACTGTCCCGTTCAACCGGCTCAAAACCTGCCGCGGTGATCATCCCAATCATTTTTTGACGGGAAAGCCCCTTGGCCGAAGTGGCGCCGGCCGTATGGGTGATCTTCTCTTCGATGATGGTGCCGTCCAGATCATCGGCGCCAAAAGAGAGGGCCACCTGGGCCAGTGATTCGCCGATCATTACCCAATAGGCTTTGATGTGATCGATATTGTCCAACAGCAGACGAGCCGTGGCAATGGTTTTCAGATCGTCAAACGCCACGGTCTCGGGCAACGTAGCCAGTTGAGTGTGGGCTGAGTGAAAGGCCAGAGGGATAAAGGCATTAAACCCGCCGGTTTGGTCTTGCAGGCTCCTCAATTGAAGCAGGTGAGCCACCCGCTCCTCGGGGGTTTCAATATGACCATAGAGTAAAGTGGCGTTAGTTTTAAGGCCACATTCATGAGCAATCTTCTGAATCTTCAACCAGCGGCTGCCGTTAATTTTGCGTCGATAGAGACGGTCGTGGATACGCCTGCTCAGCACTTCTGCGCCGCCGCCGGGCATCATGGCCAAACCGGCGCCTTTGAGCTCGGTTAAAACCGTCCGTACATCCAGTTTGGCGACGGTTGCCAGGTGATCCATCTCCACTGCAGTAAAGGCCTTGATTACCGCTTCGGGGCGAACCTCACCAATGGTATTTAACAGATCAAGGTAATATTGAAAGGGGAGTTCAGGGTTGATGCCGCCTACGATATGAAGCTCATGAATCGGCTCATCAATGCGGTCTAAGAGCGTCTTCCTGACCTCTTCAATGGTCATGGTGTAGCTGCCTTTTTCACCTTCATCCCGCGCAAAGGCGCAAAACCGGCAACGATTTTGACACACATTGGTATAGTTGAGGTGCTGGTTGTATATGAAAAAGGCCCTGTTCCCGTAGCGCTTGCGTCGAACAGCATCGGCCAAACAGCCAACACCAATGAGGTCGTTACTATTAAGCAGGATCAGACCGTCGTCGGCATCCAGCCGTTTATCTTCTGCAACTTTGTCGCAAACCCTTCGCAAATTCTGATCCGACAGTGGCAACCGCATCGGAAGGTATCCCTTATAGTAACAAAATGACCGAGTGGTCATTCGTATAGCGTAATCAATTCAGGGATTCAAGGGTTTGTTTTTACAGGATGGATTTTCGAAGACGCCGATGAAATTTGACACAATTGACGGAAGCGTCTAAAAAGATCCGATACCATCCAGGCTGTTTGGAGCATAATTCGCTGACTGTCACAGTTGGGTAACTTCCAGGCATGGGAATTAAAAAACCACGTTTCAAAGTGCTTGTCTCGGCGTATGCCTGCAATCCCGATATGGGCTCCGAATGGGGGGTGGGGTGGGGCTGGGTAAAGGCTATTTCGGCATATCATGACGTATGGGTCATCACGGATACCGTCAACCGGAAAAGCATTGAAAAGAAAATGTCCGCGCGGCCGGAACGCTACACACAGGTTCACTTTAACTATCTGCCCCGGTCGTATTATCCATTGCTGACGCGGCTCTGGATGCCCACGCGGGTTTGGACCTACAATTTGTGGCAAAAGGAGGCGGCCCGATTAGCACAAAAGCTACATGAAAAAATCGGTTTTGACCTGGTCCACTTGGTGACATTCGTCGGGTTTCGCTCACCCGGCTTGATGTGGAAGATGGATATCCCGTTTGTCTGGGGTCCCATCGGAGGCATGGAAAATACAAAATGGCGCTTTTTGCCGTCAATGGGAATCAAGGGGTGCCTCCATTTTACCGCCAGGAACTTGATCAACACCTATCAAAAGCGATTTTTAAAGGCGCCTAAACTGGCGGCCCAAAAAGCCTCGGGCAACCTGATTGCCGCAACAAACGGAATAAAGCATGAGATTGTAAAATACTATGGAGAAGAGGGGCATGTGATTTGTGAAATCGGGCCGCCTGAGATCAACGGGATAAAACCCATCTCCCGAAAGAGGCATCATCTCCTGAGATTGGCCTGGAGCGGGGTGCATGTACCTCGTAAATCGCTGCCCTTTCTCTTATACGCGTTGGATCAGGTGGCCGATGATGTGAACTGGGGATTGGATATTCTGGGAGCGGGACCGTGCACGAAAAAATGGCAAAAACTCGCCACTAGACTGGGATTGGCGGAAAAATGCAACTGGCTCGGCTGGGTTCCCCGCAAAGTTGCCGTGGCTGTGATGGGGTGCGCACATGTTTTTGTGATCACCAGCTTGCAGGAATTGACCGCCACGGTCACACTGGAGGCCATATCCCAGGCGGTACCGGTCATTTGTCCGGCCTATTGCGGTTATGGCGAGGTAATCGATGAGACCTGCGGAATCAAAACACCTTTGCACTCGCCGTCACAATTTATCGAGGATCTCGCAGGCGCCATTACCCTTCTGGGCCGCGACGAAGTGTTGCGCTTCCGTCTGGCGCAAGGCGCCCTAAAACGGACATGTGATTTTGCGTGGGCGAAAAAAGCCCGGCAGATCCATAGAATCTATCAGGCGGCTCTCAGCACATCCGCGCCGAATACCAAGCATCGGATAACGTAAAATATGAAGGGTTGTAAAACCAGTGTCTTAAGCACCATGGTAACGGTGTACAGACGCGTTCCAAGTCCGGTGGGGTTGCATGGATTCGAAGGGCCGGAACGCCCTATTGTAATTCTTCCGTGGGCAGCGGGCGGGTGTTGAGTTGCCGTTGCAGGTCGTTCATCAGACCCCTTAACCTGAGGATCTCCCGTTCATGGATATCACTGTTTTGCTGCAGGGTGGTGACGCTTTTTTGTAAGGATTGGAGACGCTCGGTGAGTATTTCGGCCGTAGCGTTGAACTGACCGATTTTTTTGTGGGTGGGTCCAAGTTGTCGTTTTATTTCTCCACCCATTGCATTTTTATCCAGTTGGTTGCCGGCAAGATCCGTCAGCTCTGTTTTAAGCGCAATGACGCTTTTGGCTGTCTCGTTTAAAATGATTTCAAACTCATTGAGCTGATCGTTTAATGATGAGGTCAAGGCGCGGCTTTTTTCTCGTTCCTGGTCAGCCTGGTCGGCCAGGTCGGTCAGATCGGCGTTCAGTGCGCTGAGCCGTTTTTCAATGACGGTAACGGCTTTTTGCAACTGCTTGGGATCAATTTTAGTCGCTACGGTTTGCTCTGTTTTGGCATGGCGCGCATCTGATTTCTCCCGCTCCTTTTGAACCGTCGTCTCAAGGTCGGTTATTTTTCGGGAAGTTGATTTTATCTGTTCCGCTAAAGTGGCTTCCAGGCGGGCCTGTTTTACCGATAAGGATGAGAATCGGTCTTCAAGATTTTGGGAAAGGGTATCGACGGCCTGGGTTTTGGACGAGAGGGTGCTTTTCAGGCGCTGGTTTAGGTAGATGAATCCCGAAATCGTCAACAACGCCAAACAGACCATAAAAATGCCAAGGATCATCACCACTTTGGGTGGGTGTTTGGAATTCCCAACCCCTTCGCGGGTTTTTGCATCGATGTTATCGTTGGGATCCACCTGAAATTTAAATTGGTCTTCCATCGGCCCAAAGCATAAACATGTAGATAAAATCTCCTATGGAGACGACCACTCCAACCCTATTCCCATTCGATGGTTCCCGGTGGTTTTGAGCTGATATCATACACCACGCGGTTGATACCATTGACCTCATTGATAATCCGATTGGAAATCCGCGCCAACAGCGGCTGTGGCAGACGAGCCCAATCGGCGGTCATGGCGTCGGAACTGGTGACCGCCCTTAGCGCTAAAATATGTTCGTAGGTCCGCTTATCGCCCATGACACCGACGCTTTTGAAAGGTAGCAAAACAGCAAAAGATTGCCACAGCTTCTTATACAGTCCGGCGGCCTTGATTTCAGCCAATAGGATATCATCCGCTTCGCGCAAAATGGTCAGCCGTTTGGCCGTGATTTCGCCGACAACCCGAATCCCCAATCCCGGCCCGGGAAACGGCTGTCGCCAGATCAGTTCGTCAGACAATCCCAGAGCTTTACCCAGCTTGCGTACCTCATCTTTAAACAGATATCGCAACGGCTCCACCAGTTTGAGTTTCATTTTCCTGGGAAGCCCCCCCACATTGTGGTGCGATTTAATAACCGCGGTAGGGCCGCCAAAAGCGGAGATCGACTCAATGACATCCGGGTAGAGCGTTCCCTGGGCCAAAAATGATACCCCTTTAATTTTTTGGGCTTCAGCCTCAAAGACTTTCATGAAAACATTCCCGATGATTTTACGTTTTGTTTCGGGATCGGTGACACCGGAAAGGGCGGTTAAGAATTTGCGTTTAGCGCTGACAAACCGGATTTTTATTTTCAGCTTATGGGTGAGTGTTTGTTTTAATTTCTGAGCCTCGTTGAGTCGCAACAAACCGTTATCCACAAAAATACAGGTGAGCTGTTTGCCGACGGCTCGATGCAACAACAGGGCGGTCACGGAGGAGTCCACTCCGCCGCTAAGGCCTAAAATCACTTTGTCGGGACCTAACTGATCTTGAATGTCGGCAATCGCGTTTTCAGCAAAAGAGCGCATGGTCCAGTTGCGTTTACAGTCACAAACGTCAAAGAGGAAACGGCGCAGAATCTTTTTGCCAAGAGGAGTGTGTTCTACTTCCGGATGGAACTGGACCCCAAAAAGTCTCTTTTTGATATGCGCCACAGCGGCTTTGGGGGTATTGTCGGTGGCGCCGGTGATCACAAATCCCCTGGGAAGGGTTTTGACCGAATCACCGTGACTCATCCAGCACTGGGTCGGTTTGGTGATATCCGCAAAGATATTTTCGGTCTTGCGGGCGCTGAATTGGGCAAAACCATATTCCCGCTTTTTAGAGCGGTTGACCTTGCCGCCCAGGGCCGACACCATAAACTGCATCCCGTAGCAGATACCCAACACCGGAATCCCCATGGAAAAGAGAGCCGGGTCGATCTTGGGGCTCTTTTGATCATAGATGCTTGCCGGGCCGCCGGAAAGGATAATACCGTTGGGCGCCGCATTTATAATCTCCTGCTTCGTGATGGTGGGCGGCACGATTTGGCAAAAGACGCGCTGTGCCCTCACCCTGCGGGCAATGAGTTGATTGTACTGAGAGCCGAAATCGACAATCAGGATCATTTTGCTCCTTGCAACTGCCGGTTTTGATCCGCTTAAAGGCAAACGGGTTCCATTTGAGACATGCAGTGAAATATGGTAAACTTGCCCCAAAAAGTCAACGCCGTTTGTACCCGTTGAGGGTGTGATTTTCAACCGAACCTGGAAGGGAAATAAGATGTATGGAGCATCGGATTTACGCAAAGGGCTCAAAATCGAAATTGACGGTGACCCTTACGTGGTGGTTCAGTTTGAGTTTTCAAAACCGGGAAAGGGACAGGCCCTTTACCGATGTAAATTAAAGAATATGGTTACCGGGGCGCAATTCGACCGCACCTACCGCTCCGGTGACAAGTTCAACCCGGCCAACCTCGAAGAACAGGAGATGGAGTATCTATATAACGACGGCGAAGCCTACTGCTTTATGAACAGCAGTAATTATGAGCAGGAGTTCCTGACCCGTAATCAAGTGGGCGAAGAGGTGATCCCGCTACTGAAGGAAAATACAGTCTGCGAGGTGCTGCTCCACGACGGTAAACCCATCGGGGTGACATTGCCGATGTTTGTGGAGTTGCAAGTTACCAGAGCTGATCCGTGGGTAAAAGGCGATACCGCATCCGGTGACACCAGGCCGGCCGCCCTGGAAACCGGGCTGGTGCTGCAAGTGCCGCCTTTTATCGAAGAAGGGGAGCTGATCCGGATCGATACCCGCACGGGTCAGTATGTGGAACGGGTGAAATAGCCCCCAAAATCCGCGCTTGATTTTGTGCAAACCGGTTCATTGACCAATGTCGGCCCAAAAAACAGCTCCCCGCAGCCTTGACAGGGCGCAGCGAAATCAGGGATTTTTCATTCGTCCGTTATAAGGTTGAAACCACCGTCTTTAAGACGGTCATCTTTCAGATAGCAGTATGTATGCAGATACGGATCACCCCCGGCTAAAGCCGGGGGTTTCGTCCAGTCGGCGTAAACAACCCCCCCATAAATGGGGTGGCCTTCCGGCCGATCATTAAAATAACGTTGACGCACCACAAACCCATCGTCTTTAAGACGATGGTAATTTAGTCTCCGAATGCACCCCCGTTAATAGCAATACCGCCACCTCAGGTAGATTCCGGTTTCCCTTGGAAGACATATTCTCATAACAGCTTTTCAGGTGGTCAATTTGGGAGAAAACCGATATGCCTGAATTGATTGAGTCGGATACGTTTTTGTTGCAGAAGATCAACTATATCCACAATAACCCTGTTAAAATTGGACTGCTTTCCGTATGATTCATCACGGATTTTGGGTTTATAGTTGAGGTAAGAAAGCGGTCAGAACTTGGTAACAATTTGGCGATGCAAAAAAACGACCAGCCGATTTTACGCCCTTCCGGTCGTGATAATTCTTCATCCGGATCAGCGCCTTCTATACATCGTCGGCCTCTGCCGTTTCATCATCGGCGATCTTTAGGTTCTTGACCTTAAGGGCGTCATCCAGGGTATCCTCCATGTTGTCGTCATCCAGCAGATCATCCTCAGCGTCATTTTCAGCATCATGGATATCATCCAACGGGTTGCCATCCAAGGGGATTCCCATCAGATCGATATCGTCGAAAAAAAGATCACTGGTATCCTGACCTTTGGGTTCAACCATCCTTTCCACGGATTGGGCAATTTGATCAATATATATGGCGGGCGGGTAGAGGTTGTTGGTGCAAAGCAGTCGGATCAGGTTATCGCGCCCCAGCTTCAGGGCTTTTTTTATCTCGGTTAACGGATAGGTCTCTTCACAGAGAAGTGATTGGCTATCCTTTTCCAGTTCCGCATACTCTTTAATTACCAGCGAATTGGATGAACCATTTTTTAGGAGGGTAAATTTCTGTCTCATTCCAAACTCCATGTTACGGTATTAGTATGAATGGGCTACAAAAAACATAACCTATAGCGGCTGTCAAGACTATTATGAAAGGATTGCCCGGCAAATTTGGGCTTGTTCGTTGATCAGAGGCGTTTTGAGGGTAACGGTTTTTGAAAAGAGATCATAAAGCGATTATGCAAAAGGGATTGACCTGTTTTTAGGACAGTGGTATCAACACATTTCCAGGTCTGGAGGGATGGCTGAGTGGTCGAAAGCGGCGGTCTTGAAAACCGTTGAGGTTCACGCCTCCGTGGGTTCGAATCCTACTCCCTCCGCCAAACTCGTCAAAGCTTCGGAGAGATGGCCGAGCCGGCTGAAGGCGCTCGCCTGCTAAGCGAGTAATCGGGGAAACCTGGTTCGAGGGTTCGAATCCCTCTCTCTCCGCCACCTTTACACCTGGTTCTGTAAGTCGGTTCATATCAAGGCCCTATAGCGTTTTTTATATTCGGGAACTCATCCCGCCAAGTATCTTCCATTCACCGGATTCATTTATCCAAGTGTGTGTAATTCTAGTAGATCTTGTATAAGAAGAACCATCAGACCTGGAGAAAGTAATATGGTGAACCAGGTGCGTGATTGCAACATTTCCAAATATTTGAATTCCCATTCTTTCGATTTTGAATTTCCAGTTGCCCGGCGCTGAAGCATATTTCTTCAAATATGAGATAACAGCTTGTTTATCATTTGGAGTGTTTTCCGTGATAGGCCAACCAAGGAACTTCTCATGCCACATAGGAATAACTTTTTCATGAGCGGCATTTTTGAAAAATGTAAGGTAGTCGGATTCCAATGCCCAGATTTGTTCTTTGGTGCGATCATTGCCGATCTTTTCAGAGGCCATTGAAACAAAGGGTATGCAAACAGATAAGGCTATAAACAGGAACAACTGATACCTTTTAGTCATTGTCTTGATCATTTCAGAACCTGGGTGTAAATTTGGTAATGTCTTGTTAGCCGCGTTCCGGCAGGGAGCTGAGTGGCGGCGGGCCGTTAGACCCGGCGTCCGCTCCAACGACCCGCTAGGAGGTGGCTTTCTAGTCACGGAGATGCTCAAGAATCTGTAGAGCACGAAAGAAGTCATTCCCCACGTCATGAGTTGTTGTTCGCGCTAATTGTCGGATCTCGGCTACTCGCTGCGCGTAATCCTCGTTGATGACAAGTTCAAGCTCGTCGATTTCGGATAGCCCCTCGGTAATGTAACCAACAGGAACCACCGGGGACCAGAACATAAAAGAGATGCTGGGAAACGCCTTGAGGTGCTTGGCGGCGTAGTCCCGCTGGCGATCGTGCTTCTTGCGGATGCGTTTGATTGTTTCGGCGTTCGATTTGTACCGTAGCCCTCGGATGTGCGTAGTGACCTCACAAAGAAATGCCCGGCCCTTGTTAGGATCAAGGCCCACCACGTCGAGTTCGCCAAGGCCAGCTAGTCCACCACCCGGAGGCCGGACGTTATAGTCGACGAAGTCGCACCCCAAGCAAAGCTTAAGGTATGCACCAACGACCAATTCTCCCATTTCGGTCTTCAAGCTGCCCTCCAACGACCTTGTTCTGCGGAGCGTGGCCGTGAGACCCGCTTTGTTTCGCTCACGGTCTTCCGGAACGGGGGCGTCACCGGCGGGGATGGCGTTCAGCAGAACCCCCGTCCGTGTGCATGCCTTTGTTCGACGCAATTGAGGATGAGGTGAAGAGCGTCCGGTAGACGATATCCGCAACGATGCCGTTTCCTATCTCATTCAAATGCGTGTCATCATGCCACCAGATTGGTTCGCCAGATTCCTTGATCTCCTTTTCAGAGGCTTCCACTAACGACGGCTTGAGATCATAGAAGCTCAGGTTGCTTTGTCCGCAAAAGTTGCTCATGGCCTTCGAGAGTCCTGATGGCCTTATGTCCGTAGTCCAAGGGGGCGATCCCTCAAGAACCCATTCGTAAACTTCCTCTTTACTGGGAAAAAGGAGAATCACTAAAGCCAGATTATGCTCGTCCACTATTTGTTTTATCTTGCGGGTCGCGTCCAGAAGCTTGTCGTAATTTGAGTGATTCTCAATCATCGCCTTCGTTCTCTGTGTTGTAGTCACATAAAATTTATCGAACAAAATCTTTCTACCGTCCACAAAATCTCTCACCAACACGCGACGGGACCATGTATCTCCATAGCGAAGTTTGTTCACGAGTTTTCGTATTGGTGACCTCCGCACGAAGTTTTTGAAACGAACTCCAATTTTTTTAGCGGTACTACTCCAGGGAAGATCGGAAAGCTCAACATCGCGGCCATAATAATAATCATCGAGGTCGTTGCCGGAGAAAATAGTCAACAGGACGATGGATTTTGGATGGACCGGCAACCTCTTAATTTCCGTGGCAAGATAAACATAGTGTGCCCAGGGAGAAGCGCCGGGTATGGAGAGATTGTATGCTTTAAGCCCGTAGCGCCCTTGCAACAAGGCAACCCACGTACGATCTTGCGTGGTGCCGGTGCCAGCGCCGAATGAATCACCCAATACGATCAAATCATAGGGCTCGTGATTCCGAGGCTCTTCACTGTTTCTGAATCCAAAAGAATCAGTCTTCAAAGCGAGATGTCTTTTTTCTCCGGGATACTCTTCACCAATCAGGTGAGCCGCCAAATCACCATAGATCTTCCCCGAATAATCAATGTCTTTCTTGTATCGGGACACCAGAGGCAGTTCAGGCCATCGGTCCAAGGACATATCATGTGGACGATAATAGGATGACTTGCCCACAAAAAAGCGAAGCATGAGATCTGCGCCCAGAATCGTGATACCCGAAGAGATTACCAAAAGAGCAAGATTCACAAGCACTGTTCCGGTTTTTCGATTCCAAAAATTCAATATTGTCCTCCGCGTTCCGGCAGACCGTGAGTGGAGCAAAGCGATGCTCACGGTCTGCCGGAACAATCTGAAAACACGTACATTTTCTCCCGTTCGGGAAATGGGAGAAAAACCCTCGCCTTTAGGCGGTTGAGAATTCACTTTTGTTTTTTCAGTTCCTTGTCGATGAGGGCCTGAAGCCCTTGCAAGGAACGGTTTTTCACCAGACGGCCATTGACGTAAATAGTCGGGGTTCCCCGCAAACCCACCGCAACGCCGTCTTTGTAGTCCTGCTGCACCTTTTGAAGCAATTCGGGATCTTTGCGTTTGGCGTCAAAGGCCGCTTTATCCAGCCCCGCATCCACTGCAAACTGATCTAAAAGTTTGTCGTTCAGTTTGCGGTAGTTTTTAAACACGAGGTCATGGTATTCCCAGAATTTTCCCTGGTCGTGAGCGGCCATGGCGGCAACAGCCGCCGGTTGAGCCATCTTGTGGTTGCGTAACGGAAAATGTTTGAAGACAATCTTGAGCGTATCGGAATTTTTTTCGAGCACCTGCTCGAGAAGCGGATTGATCCGCGCGCAGTAAGGTCACTGAAAGTCGGAAAAGATGACCAATTCCACGGGGGCATCGGCTTTTCCTTTGAACGGGGAGCCCGCGGTCGGTATTTTGTGAATAAAACTGAGGTTGACAATATCAAGGGTTTTTTTGGAACGGCTGGTTAAAAAGAGGATGTCCGGCTTGGCGCCCGTTTGAATCCCGTCGATATGAGCGCCGACGTCCAGGGTGTCATCGAGCTTGCCGGCGGCGTCATAGATCATCAGTTTTCCCCCTTGGGTCAGTACATAGATGTACTTGCCATCGGGAGCCGCCTCCGTTGCCAACGGTATTTCATCCAGATTTAGTGTTCGCGCGATCTGATAGTCAACCTCCGCTGCCGCCGGTACTGTCAATAGCAACAGGAGCATCAGTACAATTCCCCGGATTGGTTTTTTCACTCGCATAAGTGATCCTTTCGGTTAGATCCTTCAAATAAGGTTAGGGTGATGGCTGCACAACGGTTCCTCCGCCTGATAATTGCCCGTGGCCTCATAGGCCCTTGCCCGGCAGCCGCCGCAAACCTTGCGGTATTCACAAACACCGCATTTCCCTTCCAATTTATCATAGTCCCGCAAATCATTAAAAATCTTGGACTCTTTCCAAATTCGATCAAACGGCGTTTGGGTCACATCCCCACAATTAAGCCCCAAAAAACCGCAAGGCTGCACCACCCCCACATGGGAAATAAAGCAGAAACCAATCCCCCCCAGACAACCACGGGTGACGGCATCCAGGCCGTGGGTGTCAAAAGTCACCTTTTCGCCGTCTTTTTTGGCCCGCTGCCGCAATATACGATAGTAGTGCGGTGCGCAGGTGGCTTTCAGTTGCAACGGTGTTCGGGTGCGCTGATCGTAAAACCAGTTCAAGGTCTGTTCGTATTGATCCGCCGTGATTTCCTGATCGACAATATATTTACCCCTGCCCGTGGGCACCAGCAAAAAAATGTGATGGGCCACCGCTCCCAAATCCACCGCCAGATCCATGATCTGCTCTATTGCACCGAGATTGACCCGGGAGATGGTGGTGTTAATCTGAAAATCGATGCCGGCCGCTTTGACCAACTCAATACCCCGCAAAGCGCCGTCAAAAGCGCCGGGAACACCCCGAAACTGGTCATGGCTTTCGGCGGTGGCGCCGTCCAGACTGATGCTGATCCGCTTGATCCCCGCCGCGGCCATTTGCGCCGCGTTTTCCGGCGTAATCAATGTTCCGTTGGGGGACATCACCATGCGTAGCCCAAGATTGTCGCCATACCGGGCGATTTCAAAAATATCAGGCCGCAACACGGGATCACCGCCGGTGAGAATCACAATGGGTTTCCCAGCCAGGGCGATTTCGTCCATCAATTTCAAACCGGCCCGGGTGTCCAACTCCCTCTCGTAAGGGCCGTTGGTGGCCGAGGCCCGGCAGTGAACACAGGTCAAGTTACAATTTCGTGTCGCTTCCCACGCCACCAACCGCAGACCGGGGCCTTTGGTTGAAGATTGGTCTATTGGGTGACCGCCGCCAGGGCGCCCATGAGGCGGTTTGGATCTTTCCGGGTGCATTTTCAGCTTATATCCTTTTTTCACAGTCGCCATCTTTGGTGGTTTTGTTTAAACAATCCGGATGACTCTGTAAAACGACTCATATAAGCGGCGCTGTGATTTTTCAGAGCCGGAGCATACATTCCGGCATGTCGGCCGTAACTGCCGCAGATGAGACTTTTATGACGCCATCGCTTTGGCGGCATCCATGGCAAAATAGGTCAAAATCATATCCGCGCCGGCCCTTTTAAAAGCGGTCAGGGTTTCCAGCATCACCCGTTCACCGTCCAGCCAGCCCATCTGCTCGGCCGCTTTGATCATGGCGTATTCGCCGCTCACATTGTAAACGGCCAGGGGCAGGTCAAACTCTTCGCGTATGCGGCAAACCACGTCGAGATAGGGCAATCCGGGCTTGACCATAATAATATCGGCGCCCTCTTCCACATCCAGCATCGTCTCGCGAATCGCCTCCATCCCGTTGGCCGGGTCCATCTGATAGGTGCGGCGATCTCCAAACCGGGGCGCCGATTCCGCCGCTTCTCGAAACGGGCCGTAATAGGCCGAACAGTATTTGGCCGAATAGGCCATAATGGGCAACTGCTCAAACCCGCTGTCGTCCAGAGCGCCCCTTATTTCGGCCACCCGCCCGTCCATCATGTCCGACGGCGCCACCATGTCGGCGCCCGCCTCGGCATGGGACACGGCCGTCCCGGCCAGCAGATCCAGGGTGGCGTCATTGTCCACCTGCTCTTTTTCAATCACTCCGCAATGACCATGATCGGTGTATTGGCACAGGCAAACATCGGTAATCACCGCCAAGTCCGGTACCGCCGCTTTCAATGTCCGAACCGCCTTTTGCACAACCCCCTTTTCGGCATAGGCGCCCGTACCAAGGGCATCTTTGGATGATGGAATTCCAAACACAATGATACCGGGGATCCCCCAATGGTGAACTTCCTGGGCCACCTGGGGCAGATAATCAACCGAGTAGCGAAATTGGCCGGGCATGGATTCGATGGGCTCTTTCACCTTTTTACCCGGCGCCACAAAAACCGGGTAGATCAAATCATCAACGGTCAGGACGTTTTCGCGGATCAAGCGCCGGAAGGCGCTGCTTTGCCTGAGACGGCGGGGGCGATAGTCAGGGAACATCATCGATGCGATCCATTTTTTAACAGTTTCACAAATATTGCCGGAATCGGCAGTGCGCCTTTATCTCTTTTGACGCAGCACCTGTTTTTTCACTCAATCCAATACCCTGATTTAACTCCCGGTCAGCCCGATCTCTTCATCTGTCAAGAAGCAGGCCGGGTCCGGCGCCCATAAGTCACCCGTGGCCGCTTCAGCACGCACCCGGAAATTACCGCCGCACACATCCAGCCACCGGCATTTGGCGCAGCGGCCGGTGACATGCTCTTTTTTATTTTTCAACTTACCCATGAGCGGCTCATCCGTATCGGACCAAATCTCGGAAAAGGGTCTTTGCCTTACATTGCCAAAACTGTAGTGCCGCCAAAACTGATCGGCATGCACCTCGCCGTCCCAACTGACGCAGCCGATCCCGCGACCGGAGCTGTTTCCCTCGTTCATTTTGAGCAGCTCCAACACCTCGGCGGCCCTTTCGGGATCCTCCTTTAGCATCCGCAGATAGATGTAGGGACCGTCGGCGTGGTTGTCCACGGTGAGGATCTCTTTGGGATTGCCCGCGTCGCTGAACCGGCGCGCCCGATCCATAATCAAATCCACCACGGTGCGGGTATCTTCCAGCGACAGATCGTCTTTCATCAAATTGGACCCGCGGCCGGCGTAGACGAGGTGGTAAAAACAGGCTCGAGGAATATTCTCTTTTTCAATAAGGTCAAAAATCCGGGGTACTTCGTCTTTGTTAAAACGGTTAATGGTAAAACGCAGGCCCACCTTGATACCCGCGCCCTGGGCGTTTTTAATGCCCTCTAACGCCATGTTAAAAGCGCCTTTGACCGCCCGGAAGCGGTCATTCACCTCGGCCATACCGTCCAGGCTGATGCCCACGTAAGAGAGTCCGATCTCTTTTAAAATTCGGGCCTTTTCCTTGGTAATCAAGGTGCCGTTGGTGGATATCACCGCGCGCATTCCTTTTTGAACGGCATATTCGGCCAGTTCGGGCATGTCTTCCCGCACCAGTGGTTCGCCCCCTGAAAAAAGCACGACGGGCGCACCAAAACCGGCCAGGTCGTCGAGCAGCACCTTGCCCTCTTCAGTGGATAACTCGTTATCAAAGGGGATGTTTTTGGCGTGGGCATAGCAATGGACACATTTCAAGTTGCAGCGCCGGGTCATATTCCAAACCACCACCGGCCGCTTATCTTTTGAGAACTGCAGTAAATGGGACGGTAACTTGCCGGAATGACGTCCGTAACGCAACGCATCCGACGGCTCCACCGTTCCACAGTAAAGTTTGGAGATGCCGATCATAAATAAGGATACTCCATATTATTCGTGTGCACTTACCGTATGGATCAGTGCTATCATACCCCGATGGGATTGAAAATGATTACGTTTTGGGGTCGTCCGACGGCGCTAACGATTTAAACAATTCGGTAAAGTATTGATCAGGATTGATCAGTGCCTGTTTGGTGATAAAAAAGCGGTTCTTGCCTGTTTTTTCCGCCAACAGTTTCAGTCCCAAATCAAAATCGGCATCAAACCGCCTGTCAATTTCGTCAATGGTGCTGTCCGAATTGGCAATGGTGTCGATGATAAAATCGATGGCGTCATTTTCTAAAACCACATTAATATCGTGCGCTTTAAAGAAGTTGAGTTCGATCTTTTTCACTTCGTCATAATAGGCCCGGACTCGCTTCATAACGCTGTCGATGTCCATGACGCTGCGGGAATAGAACGCGGCAATAATGTCCATGCGCGACGGTGTCAAGGTAAGATTGTACTTGGCTGTGAGATGCTCCCGGTTTTTCTTTAGATAGGTTTTGATAAAGCGGCGTTCGTCAATGGTGAGGCGCTCAACGTCGTCTTTGAACTTGGGGTCATCGGGATGAGCTTCCATCGTTGCAAGGGTTTGGGCGGGCTCGGAAATGGCCTCCAAGGTGACGGCAAACCGGTCAATGGGGGTTGAGGGCAGCCTTCGCTCAAAAGGAAGCAGCGCCGCTTCCACCGCGCTGACCAAGCCTCTGGCGCCGGTATTTTCTCTTCCCGCTGCTGTGGCAATGGACGCGAGGGCCGCTTTGTCAAATTTCAGATTGATGCCGTAAGCGGCAAAATCAAGCTTTTTCCCCAATATCACCGGGTTATTGGGATTTTTCAAGATGTCCAACAGATCGGATTCTTCCAGTTTTTCAAAGACAGCCCTCACGGGCAGCCTTCCTACAAACTCCGACTCAAAACCGTATTTTACCAGATCCTCGGTTTTCAATTGCCGTAAAAGGTCGATGGGATCACCCGAATCCTTTAAGGCGGCGCCAAAGCCAATTCCCTGCTGATTGATCCGCTTGGCGATGATTTCAGGCAGTTCGGAAAAAGCGCCACTCATAATAAAGAGGATATTTTTGGTATTGATGCTCTGCCTGTCCCGATTGCCGGTTTTGCGATACCGTTCGATCTCCTGAAACATGGAGACGGGATCGTGGGGCACTTTGAGGGCGATTTCGGTCTCTTCCAGCGGTTTCAAGAGCGCCCGTTGGACACCGGTACGGGAGACATCGGCCCCCCAGGCGCCGCGGCTGCCGGCAATCTTGTCAATTTCATCAATGTAGATGATTCCGTACCGGGCCAGTTCGATATCGTCATCAGCCTCGCGCACCAGGTCCCGTACCAGGTCTTCCACATCACCGCCCACGTAACCGGTTTCGCTAAACTTGGTGGCGTCCCCCTTGACAAAAGGAACACCGATTTTCTGGGCGATAAGCTTGACCAGATAGGTTTTACCCACCCCGGTGGGTCCCAGCATCAACACATTGTTTTTGATGCTCCCCACCATGTCAAAGGCAAGGTTGGATGATTGGCTGATCCGTCCGATACGATTGAAGTGGGTGCAGATCTTGGTGGCCAATATGGCCTTGGCATGATCCTGGCGAATCACATACTGATCCAACCAGGCGATCAGCTCTTCCGGCTTTAAGTCAAACTTGATCGTCTTCTTGCCGGGTCCCGATGGTTTTTCCGTCACCTCGGCTTCGGCCTGAGGCATGGAGAGCGGTGACACCATCTGAACCGTGCCGCCATATTTTTTGGTCAAGAGCTCGCTGATCTCTTTTTCGATCTCTTTGGGGTCGGGTATCTTTTCCATAGGCAGTAAATCCCTTGAGTCCTTTTTTACCGGATACTCTCCTGGGCATCGCCCAACAACGTGTTTACCGTTTGCGCTCCAACACGGCCGCCGGCGATGTGTAAAAGTCCATTACGGATCAATAATAAGCACCGACAAAAGGGTTGCAACCCGTTCGATACGGCTGCAGATTGACACCGATTGTTTTAAAGGGGTGGTCAACAAGTTTAAAGGGAACCCCGTTTATGCCCACGTGGTGTAACGGGTGACAAGTCGCGCGGTCCCATCACCGATCCGGTGATTCGGTCGGGACTTTAATGCGGCCCAATGGTTATTGGCGGAAAGCCTTGTAATCGATGTCGTATTTTTGGGCTTTGTAGGAAAATTTGCGTGTCGTTGTTTTGAGCAGATTCGCGGCATGGCTGATATTGCCCCGGGTATTTTTCAAGGCGTCGATCAGGAGCTCTTTTTCCAGCGCAGCCACGGCACCTTCCAACGAATCGCCGGGTAAAGTGCCCGAAGCGGCGCCCGTTTGCAAGGTTGGCGGGAGGTGGTAACTGTGGATCACCCCCTCCTCGCAGAGCAGTACGGCCCGCTCAATGCCGTTTTCCAATTCACGCACATTGCCCGGCCAGTGGTAATCCATCATCATGTTGATGGCCGGGGTTGAAAAGCGTTTGATGCTTTTGCCGTTCTCTTGGGAATATTTTTCGAGGAAAAAGTCGGCCAGCAGCAAAATGTCGGTTTTACGTTCCCGCAGCGGCGGCAGATAGATGGGAAAAACGTTGAGGCGGTAGTAGAGGTCACCGCGGAAAAGCTCCTCGTCCACCGCCGATTCGAGGTTTTTGTTGGTGGCGGCAATGATGCGGACGTCGCTGCGAATGGTTTTATAACCGCCCACCCGTTCAAACTCCCGTTCCTGCAACACGCGTAATAGGGCCACCTGAACCTCGGGGTCAATGGAGCCGATTTCATCCAGAAAGATGGTTCCCTTATGGGCCATTTCGAATTTCCCGATCTTTTGTTTGATGGCCCCGGTAAAAGCTCCCTTTTCGTGTCCAAACAGTTCACTTTCGATCAAATTGGTGGGCAATGCCGCCAGGTTTACCTTCACAAAAGGTTGTTTGGCGCGCGGGCTGTTGTAGTGGAGGGAGTTGGCTACCAGCTCTTTGCCGGTTCCGCTTTCCCCCCGGATCAGCACTGTGGCATTGCTGGCGCTGACCTGGGAGATCATTTGGTAAACCTCCCGCATTTTGTTGCTGTTGCCCACAATATTGGTGATGCTGTATTTATTTTCCAGTTCCCCTTGCAGCCGCCTATTCTCCGCCTGGAGCCGCTCTTTTTCCAGCTCGATGGTTTCAAGATTGATCACGTGGGTGGCGATCATGGTGGCCACCACCGCAAGCAGCCGCTGGCCGCCATCCAGATCATAATCCCGGTCGTAGAGGCGATCCACGCTTAGGGCGCCGATCACCTTGCGCCCCTTTTTTACGGGAACGCTGATGAACGAATATTCGTCACCCTGATGACCTTTACGGGTGGCGGTACGATCTAAAAAGAGGGGCTCTTTGCTAATCTTGGAGATCGCCACGCCGCTGCCCGTTTGTATGACCCGCCCTAAAATCCCTTCACCAACCTGATAGCGGCCTCGGCGACGCGCGGTTTCGGTCAGGCCGTGGGCAATTTCAATAGTGATCTCGTTGGAAACCGGGTGAAGCAGCGAGATGGTTCCCCGCACCATGGCCATTTTATCTGAAAGGGTTTCAAGAACACGGTAGAGGGAAGGACGCAACTCCAATTGGGTGTTTAGCGCCTGGCTGATCTCATATAAAAGGGCCAGTTCTTCAATTTTTTTCATGGCGGCTCCGTTCCTTGTGCCGACAAAACAGTCTAAACCTTAAATGCGAAATACAAAAATGTATCAATTGCAACGGTTCAAAGCAACGGCAAAGCGGATGTATTTAAGCTGACTGAATGACAATATCACTGTCAACAAAATTCATACCCAACTGTTTGGCCAGAAGGACCCCTACCGTGCTTTTGCCCACCCCGGGCATTCCGATTAAAATGATGTTTGACAGGTCTTTTTTCACGACGCCGACCATAAACTGAAATCGATACTTTTATCAAGATGTATCAACCGGCTCTTTGCCCGGTGGTGTCTGTGCTTGACGAGGCGGAAGAACCGCTTTAAAATTGAATTCCCGGCTGTAAACAATTAATTTCCGCAGAGGGTAATTCCATGGCATTTTCTGTTGCGCTGGCCGGCAAAGGGGGTACGGGTAAAACCACGATTGCCGGTCTAATGATAAAATACCTGGTGGATCAAGGCAAAAAACCGGTTTTAGCCGTAGATGCCGATAGTAATGCAAATTTAAATGAAGTATTGGGACTCGCTTTTAACGAAACACTGGGCGGCGCCCGCGAACAGATGAAAAAGGGCGCTGTTCCCTCCGGCATGACCAAGGATATTTTTATGGGGATGAAGCTGGAAGAAGCCGTCGTGGAGTCGGAGGGGTACGATCTGGTGGTGATGGGGCAGCCCGAAGGGGCGGGTTGTTATTGCGCGGCCAACACGCTGCTCACCAATTTTTTAGAACGCCTGGTTGACAACTATCCTTATATCGTGATGGATAACGAGGCGGGGATGGAGCATATCAGTCGCCTGACCACCAGGGATGTCGATATCCTGCTGGTGGTTTCCGATACCTCCCGACGCAGCTTGCAAGCCGGATTTCGGATTGCCAAACTGGCCAAGGATCTCAATATCGGTGTTAAAAAAAGCTATTTGATCATCAACCAGGCCAAGGAGAGGCCGGTTCAAAAGATGCTTGATATGATTGCAGCGTCGGGTTTGGAGCTTGCCGGCATCATCCCGGACGACGAAAACGTCTATGCCTATGATCTGGACGGTAAACCGACCACGACGCTTGAACCCGACAATCCGGCCATGATGGCTGCCAACAAGATCTTTAGCGCGATTATACCCTGAGATGCGATCATTTGATATGTAGCAATAAGAGGGGGGAACGATGCGTAAAACCGGTTATCTATACGACCCACGGTATCAACTACACGATACCGGCCCCTTTCACCCCGAAATGGCCGAACGGCTGGTGTCAATTCATAAAGGCATTGAATCAGGCGGACTGCTTCCCTATTTGACGGTACTTTCCGCCCAACGGGCCGCCATGGAATGGATTGAGGGGGTTCATGAAGTGGACTATATCCGCCGGTTTGAAGAGATGAGCCTGTCCGGCAAAAAGGTATTTGATTTTCCCGACAATCAGATGTGCACGGATACCTTTGAAACGGCACTGTTGGCGGTTGGTGGTGTGTTGGATGCCGCCGAAAAGGTGATGTCCGGCGAGCTGGATAATGCCTTTTGTGCGGTCCGTCCGCCGGGGCACCATGCGGAAACCAATCAGGCCATGGGTTTTTGCTACTTTAACAATGTAGCCGTCTGCGCCCGTTATTTGCAAAAAAAATGGAATATTGAAAAGGTGGCGATCATCGATTTTGATGTTCACCATGGTAACGGCACCCAGCATATTTTTGAAAGAGACCCCACCGTGTTGTACTACTCCATTCATGAGCACCCCTCGTTTGCCTACCCGGGGACCGGACGTGAATTTGAAGCCGGCGAGGTGGACGGCTACGGGTTTACGAAAAATTCTCCCGTATTGCCGGGCAAAGGGGATGGTGAGTATAAACGCCTGGTGGAGCGGGATATGTTTCCGGCGGTGGAACGGTTTGCACCGGAAGTGCTCATCATTTCTACAGGGTTTGACGCCCATGAGGATGACGACATGGCCGATATGAATCTGACCACCGAAGGTTTTACCTGGATCATGCAGCAGATCATGACTCTGGCCGAAACCTATACCGGCGGCAAGCTCCTTTCGGTTCTGGAGGGAGGATACAATTTAGAGCGGCTTCCCGAGCTGGCCTGTAATCATGTGAAAGTTTTACTAGACATGGATCTATAACAGCCAACATAAAAGAGACCCTTGCAGGATATCTGTCTTTGTTCACGTTCAAGGAAGGCGCAAAATGGAACCGGAGGCATATAGTGAATATTTCGAGGATACCATTTTGAGCCGGACGCCGGAATCGGGCCAAAAGGGGTGTTATGCAAAGGTCTCTAAAAGTGTGTCCTACGGAGGGTATCATGTTTATTGATCAGTCCATGACCCGCAAGGTCGTTACCATTGAAAAAGATGCCAGTATTTTAAAGGCCGAAGAACTCATGAAAGCGCATCGGATCCGTCATTTGCCGGTAGTGACAGATGACCGGAAGTTAATCGGCATTGTAACGGATCGTGATTTTAGAGGGGCCATGCCCTATGAGTTTTTTCATAAGCCCGATAGTCCGGAGGCCCGGGAAGCACGGGAAGAAATGGGGAAGTTGACGATTGCGGAGATTATGTCGACGAATTTAGTGACCCTGTCGCCGGCTGATACCATTCAGGATGCGCTGTTACTGGTTCAAAAAACGAAAGTGGGCGCCCTGCCGGTCGTGGATGAAAACGACAAACTCAAGGGAATTTTGTCGGTGCGGGATTTGCTGCGGGCCTTTGTTGCTGTTTTGGGGTTGGGAACACCGGGGGCGCTGCTGGGAATTGTCGCCGAAGAAAAAGTGGGTCAGATGAAAAAGATTGTCGATGCCATCACCGCAGAGGGGGTCTCTATCGGCAGCATTCTGGTGGCGCGCTACTGGGAAACGGATAAAAGAGCCGTCTTTCCCTATCTGTTAACCAACAAAACCCGTAGGGTAAAACAGAAATTGACCGATCTTGGTTTTGAACTGCTCGATCCCATGGCGTGGTATATGGATCAACTACCCCGGAATGAAGGCTGATGGCACTGAACAAAGGTCTGTCCACGGTGGTGTTGAAGAAAACCGTCGACCCGCTTCTTTTCAAAAACCCGGAGATACGTTACACATATACTACCTTGAAGGTGTTCCCCAAACGCCATTACACCCGGGTCCTGATTTTATCGGGAACCGGCAGGAGAATGATTCCGCTTTCCTGTTTTTTGGAAAGCCCGCCCCAACCCTTGTTGACCAACTGGTGCGCTCACAGGGCAACCTCTTCTTGATTTGGCATACGATTCTTTGCAAACCCAAAAAGCCGCGTTGATGCAGCGTGGGCAGGATGACACAAGGGAGCAAAATGGTGGAATCCATTATCCGACAGGCCGCTAAAAAAATCATTGGAGCCAACAATGTGGTGGCCTTGACCGGCGCCGGTATATCGGTGGAGAGCGGGATTCCACCGTTTCGCGGCAAAGGCGGACTGTGGGCAAAGATTGATCCCGTGGAGGTTGCCCATATTGATGCTTTTTTAGAGAACCCGGCCAAAGTCTGGCGGCTCTTGATCCGGGATATGGGGCGCCTATTGGTCTCAGCCGCACCTAATGATGCTCATCACGGACTGGCGGAGTTGGAAAAAGTTGGCTGTATGGCGACGGTGATCACCCAAAATGTAGATGGCCTGCATCAAGCCGCGGGCAGCCGTCGGGTTATAGAATTTCACGGGACGTTTGCCACAGTTTCCTGCTTACAGTGTCACCTGCAGCAACCCATCAAGAATTGCCTAACCGCGGATATGCCGCCCCGCTGTGACTGTGGGGGTGTTTTGCGGCCCGATTGTGTGTTCTTCGGCGAGATGATTCCCACGGCGGCTTTTCATGCCGCGCAAGCGGTGGCAGCCGCCTGTGACGTGATGCTGGTGATAGGCACATCCGCCACCGTTGAACCCGCCGCGCATATGTCGGTCATGGCCAAACAAAACAGAGCGGTTATCATTGAAATCAACCTCGAATCCACACCGCTGAGCGATTCGATCAGCGACTATATGATCAAGGGCCCGGCCGGTGAGAGTATGCGCCAATTAACGGCGGCGGTGGATCAAATGAGGGCTGCTGGTCCCTGAGATGGAGAGCTGGTTGGTGAGGGTGGAGCTGCCACCGCCGTCATTGGCCGATAACAGCGGTGATGCGGACCGGCTGCTGCGTGGAGTAAAAAGACGGATCGGGTCTGACCGGATTCGGTTGCCATTACCCTTGCTGCGTTCGCTTCCTGCAAAACTACGCAAATGGCGGTATGATGTACAGGCGCTCTGTTTTTGTATGGACGGGCAGTGGCATCTGATCAACCTGTTCGGGGCTCAAATGTCCACTATCGTGACCGGTATGGAGTTGAATGTGAACCAGGAATTTATGAATCGTTTTTCGGCCGCCAAGTTTCTCCCCCATACCGATATGAGTCGTTTTCCTTCGGTTTTAAACACGTTGAACCTCCGTGATAAAGCACGCCCTAAAATAGAATGAGACAGGAGGAGTTACATCAATGATTACGCGTAAGCCTTGGGCCGATATGGCCACGGATCTGGTGGACGTTTCCATGGGACGCAAGCCTGCGACCATGCTTGTCCAAAACGGCCGTTGGGTCAACGTTTATAGTGGCGAAATTCTTCCCTGCACCGATGTGGCCATATGGAACAGCAGAATCGCCATGGTAAAAACGGATGCCGGCTATACCGCTGGGCCCGCTACCGTCGTTCTGGATGCTGATGGCCGTTACCTGCTGCCCGGCCTGTGTGACGGACATATGCATGTGGAAAGCAGCATGCTGTCGGTTACGGAGTTTGCGCGCGCAGTGATGGTCCACGGCACCACCTCGATTTTTATTGATCCCCACGAAATCGCCAATGTTCTGGGATTGCACGGTGTTCGGCTGATGTATGATGAAGCCGAGGGGCTGCCGATCAACGTCTATATACAGGTGCCCGGTTGTGTGCCCAGCGCGCCCGGGCTGGAAACACCCGGCGCCGAGTTGGGCCCCGATGAAGTGGCCGAAGCCCTTAAATGGCAACGGGTGGTAGGGCTGGGCGAGGTGATGAACTTTCCCGGTGTTGCCAACAACGACAGCAAAATGAGTGCTGAAATTACAGCGGCGATGCGGGCCAATAAGACCATCGGAGGCCATTACGCAACCCGCGATCTGGGGCGAGGGTTTCATGGCTATGTAGCGGGTGGCCCCCAGGACGATCATGAAGGCACCCGTCTGGAAGACGCCGTCGAAAGAGTTCGGCGAGGTATGCGGCCTATGCTGCGCTATGGCTCCGGTTGGCGGGACGTAGCTTCCCAGGTAAAGGCGGTCACTGAGTTGGGACTGGATCCCCGCCAGTTTATTCTTTGCACCGATGACTGCCATTCTGAGACGCTGATCAATGAAGGCCACATGAACCGGGTTGTGCGTCACGCCATTTCCGAAGGGTTGGAGCCGTTGAGGGCTATCCAGATGGCAACGCTCAATACGGCGCAGCATTTTGGATTGGACCGGGATGTGGGCAGTATCGCACCGGGACGGTATGCCGATATGATTATTACCAGCGATCTTAAAGAGCTACCCGTTGAGCAAGTCATCACCGCCGGGGTAGCTGTTGCTGAGGCCGGTAAGGCGACGATTGATATTCCCACTTACAGCTACCCCGGCGATGCAAAGCAGACAGTACAACTTTCGCGTGAAGTGACCGAAGATGACTTCACAGTTCAAGCGCCCAATGGCAATGCAACGGCCACCGTCAGGGTGATTGGTGTAATTGAGCATCAAGCGCCTACACGAGCACTGCAGTTTGAACTCCCGATAGTAAACGGTGTTGTCCAAATGCATCCGGAACGGGATATTTGTCAGGCGGCATTGGTGGAACGGCACCACGGCAGCGGTCGTGTCACCAACGGCTGGGTTAACGGGTTCGGTTTTGATCAGCCGTGCGCGGTGGCGACAACGGTTGCCCACGATTGCCATCATCTGATCGTTTGCGGAACGCGGCGCCGGGAGATGACCATGGCTGTAAATCGATTAAAGGAGGTGGGCGGCGGCGTGGTCGTATTTCAAGACGGAAAAGAGACCTCCCTGGTTCCCCTGCCCATTGCCGGGATTATGTCGGAAAACGGGGCCGAAGTGGTGGCCGGACAGGTGCGCCAAATGAATCGGGCCATGACCGCTTGTGGTTGTAAAATAGAAAACGCCTTTATGCAGCTCTCGCTGCTGGGATTGGTTGTTATTCCCGAATTGCGGTTATCTGATTTGGGGTTGGTGGATGCCGTCAACTTTAGGCTCGTCTCGCCGTTTGTTGACCCCTAGAGGCGATGGGTCTACTCATCGGCCGGTTTGATCAGCGCCGCCATGGAGGAGCGACCGTCGATTTTCAGCAAGGCAGCCTTTTCCAGGCGAATGTGGCGGATAAAGGCGCTCTCATCCTGGGCCGGGAATTGCTTGAACCAGTCCCAATCAATCACGCCGTTTTGTTCCGGCCGGATGGTCAGGTAACCGATACCCAATGAAGTAATGTTGTGGAAAAAATGAGATCCCTGGGACGGATCGGCGTTGAGACCGGCAATGGTTGTTTCTACCATGGCGTCGACACCGGAGATCTCGTTCCAGGAAACGGGAATACCCAGCCAGCGATCCGAAGAGCCCCAACGACCGGGCCCAACCAGGAGGTACTTGCGGCCCTCATTTTCGAGAAGGGTGTTTATCCGGCCAATTTCAGTGACCATCTCCATCGTTCTGGAGGTGTCAAAATCATCCGGTTTGACAAATACAATATCGTATATTTGTTTGGACCGACTACTACCCAAAGCCTGACGGCAGAAAAGCGCTGCCCGCTCACAGTCGCTTTCAGTGATGCTTACCTGAAGTTTATGACCGCCGATAGCCATGGGGCGAATCTGGACAAGTGCCAGCGAAGGGTTGTAGCCCGTGGCGGGTGTAGGGTCGACACAGAATTCAATCTCAACCGGACCGCCCATTCCCTGCCGGCCCAGTTCGAGTAGTTGAACCAGGATTTCGGGTAAAGGAAAATCGTTATGTGTGAGCATCCGTGCGAAAGTGATCACCGGATAGCCGTTCGGCTGCCAACCGCTCCGGATACGATTATCTTGCGGTTCAAAGGTGCTGGCCATATAACGAACCGCCGGATGGTCTGAAGCCTCATCAATGTCCAATTTTTCCAAAGTGGCGTCTTCCCGACTGACAAAATCCAAGGGAAAGTCTTCCAGCTTCAGGGCATAAAAAAAGCGCTGCGCATTCTTTAGAATATCATCCACCGTAGAAAATTGGGGTAGTAATTTAGGGTAGCGTGGTGAAAATCGAAGGGCATTGCCTCCATCCATCACAATTTTGCCCAAGCCGAGTGCAATATGGGCAATCCCTTCATCCGCCTTCATGGGGGCTACCGGATAGAAATTGTAGGACTGTACGACACCGGACAGATAGGGGTAGAAATACTTTTGGTACGTATGGCCGGCCAGATCCTGGATCACCACCGCCATCTTTTCGTCTTCGGTGCGGTGTTGTGTGCTTTTGGCAAATGAGCGCGGGGTTTTTAAAAAGGTTGAGGCGTAGATCAGCTTGATGGTTTGCACCAACTGCTCCACGCGCGCCGTCAGCAGGGTGTTGCTGTTGGGGATCATGTAAGTGCGGTAGATCCCGGCGTAGGGCTGGAAATAGGCGTCTTCCAAAAGACTGGAGGATCTCACGGCCAGCGGGTTGGTATTGTCGGTTAAAAAACGGGTAAGATCGTTGTGAAGCCATCGGGGAAAATCGGCTTCTAAAAAGCGGGTGCAAATATCAACGTCACTTAGGTCGGTTCCGGAAAAATCGCTTAAATCATTTTTATCGATAAAAGCGTCAAACCCTTCGGTGGTAATGACCACGGTTTTGGGGATATAGATGTCGATCCCTGAAAAGTTTTTATGCAGTTGCGCAGCATCCCGCAACTGGGCGGTCATAAAGGCCAACCCGCGGGCTTTACCTCCCAATGAACCGTTGCCGATTTTTACAAAATCGATGGTGGCGTCGTAAACACCACTATGAAAATCGGTGATAACGCCTCGCTGACGGCCGGTCCGCCGGGCCCTTAAGATATTGATCAGATGGATTTTCATTTCATCGTAGCTGTCAAATTGACTGATATTGACCGGCCGTAACTGGGTGGCCAAATGAATCTCCGAGCGCGCCATGAGCCAGGTGGAAAAATGGTTGTGGGAAGCGTGGTATTTAAAAGACGATTCCGGAATATCGTTTAAAGCCAACTCCATTTCGCGCAGGTTGGCGGCCCGTTTGATCTCCAATCCATCGGGTGTCCGAAATATAAAATCGCCAAATCCGAGATGTTCGGCAAAAAACCGGTGGATGTCGGAATAGAGCATTGCGCTGTTCTTGTTGATAAAAGCGGCTTTGGCATGGGCGGCTTTTTTACGGTTTTGCTCTTCGTTGCTGAGCATTAAAAGCGGAATGTCCGGCGTCGTTTTTTTGATCATGGAAAGCAATTTTACGCCCGCTTCGGCATTGGAGCAGCCGTTTAAGGGAAGGCATACATCAGACAATACACTCAACACATACGGCTGGTATTGCTCATAGAGTGCTTCGGCCTCCTCGTAGGTTTCGGCCACCAGGATTTTGGGCCGTGCACGCATCCGCAGCAAGCGGTCATCTTCGTTTAGCGAATCCTCCATGACATATTGGGTCTGGGACACGACCTCCCTGTAAAGCAGCGGTAGAATATAAGAGAAGTAGTAGGGCGAGTCTTCCACAAAGATAATCACGCGAACATTGGCCAGGTCGATATCACGGTTAATATTCCAGCAATCTTCCTGATTTTTAATCAGCGCCAGCAAAAGATCGGCGTTGCCTGACCAGACAAGTAGTTTATCTACATCGGTTTTTTGAGCTTTTAATTGATCAATATGGGTATTGGAGGCGCTATGGGACAACAGATAAACAGGCAGATTGGGATAGCGCTCTTTAAGTAGACGGCTGAATTTTTCCACCGACATATCGCTGACCCGTGGGGTGGTGATGACAAAGTCGAACCAGGTTTCTTTTAGTTGGACAATGGCGTCCCTCGCTGTCGCCGCCCAGTGGATGCGGGGCGGACTGGAAAGATTCAATCCCCGATACTCCAAAATAATCCGCTGGGCCAAACGACCCTCTTCATCTAAGATAAAGGCATCGTAAGGGCTTGATACCAAAAGAATATTACTCACCTTTTTGGCCATCAACTCGTGAAATATTTTAAACGAGTCATGGTTTTGGGTGGCTTCGGGCTGGGTGGGGCTGTCCATGCTGACCTCCCTGATCCACCATCAAAAAAGTAAAAACTCTTGTTGTGCTTGAGCAATCAGGCGGACAGGATGATTTCAATAAAAGAAAACTGTCACCAACGAGATGAAAGCATTATGGCACAAGGGGTGCTTCCCTTCAAGTACGAAACCGGGAAAAGGCAGTGGGCATGACGGCGCCGGGTGGATTACCGGCGTATCCGGATGTGGCTCATAAAGCCGGCATCAGCAAATCGATCCACACGCATCTGAAAGTGTGCGCCGGCGGCAAAGGATTGCCGCCCTGCTTTTATGTAGGTCGGCATCCCTATGCCGACAATCCGGCTTTTATGTAGGTCGGCATCCCCATGCCGACAATACGGCATGGATTCCCAGGCCTTTTACCACCCTCATCGGCGGCAAAGGATTGCCGCCCTACTTTTTCGTCGGTCGGCATCCCCATGCCGACAATACGGCATGGATTCCCAGGCCTTTTACCATCCTCATCGGCGGCAAAGGATTGCCGCCCTACTTTTTCGTCGGTCGGCATCCCCATGCCGACAGGCGGGGTTTGCAGCCTGCAAGCGCTGACGCTTTGTCTGGCGGTAAAAGGTTTCCGCTAAAAGAGACCTTTGCATACCCCCCCCCTTTTGGCCCGATTTCGGCGTCCGGCTCAAAATTGATGGACTCGTCAAAAGTCATCCATGACCAAATTGCTATCAATAATTTCAGAACCCCGAAGGGGTGGCATTAATATGGAGACCATACACATTCAGGCGGTGGATTTGGGAACCTGGGCTTGTTTTCCATATCAACCTTCTGCTATATATGTATGCAGAAGCTGAATCGTAAAATGGTAGCATGACAAAAACCGAGGCTGTTTTTTCACGCAAACCCTGTTTCATGTATTGATATGCAGAAATAATTTCCGTATGTAGAAAAAGATATCGCAGAAAATAGTTACGTTTATTAATACTGTTAAGTGTGAAAATCATACTTGAGCAAGAGAAACAGGATATATTGATTGCCGTAAAAAAATAATTAGAAAATTATTCAAGGGGAGAAAAAATACTCAATGGCATATGATTCAGTTGACAAATTGCAGAATGCTCTTGGTGAAAAGGTGTTTCACTATACAAAAGATAAGAAAAAGGCCGCAGGGAGAGCATTAGGAACAATTGTTGAGATAATTACATTTTATCTTATCAAGACATGGGGGTTCAATAATTCAACATCTATTGAAAGAGGCTTGGTTGAATATGGCAATGAAGATATAGCACATAATGTAGAATATTCACTCCATCCAATTATTGCTGAAAAGCAAATTACAGTTCCGAATGATGGAAAATCGATTACAGCAACTAAGATTTACAAGGCTCTGGATGGAAAGATTGATTTAACAAGATTTACTAAAAAAAGCAACAACTTGCTAGACACTCATAATATTTTACGTAATGCTTGTACTATTGGAGAATCAACAGATTCTTTTTTGCTCACCAGTTTTCAAAAAGCTGGAGATAATGAGCATAATTTATTGGTAGTTGAACAAGCTCAAAAGGCTTACGCAATATTTGAATGTAAACGAGTCGGCATTGAGGAAGGCAACAAGAAAGGCCCTCAAACTATAGAAAAAGCAAAGCAAGGAGCATACGTTGCTCGAACAGCATCATCATTGCAAAAAATCAGAACAAACACAGGTGAGAAATACGGAATAATCTATCGATCCAACAACGAGCCGTATATTAAACCGTATGTGGAATTACTGGATGAAATTATTTATTCAGATGACAGTGCATTATTGCAAAAATTTATACTCACTGTAGGCGTAGTTAGTAATCATGGAAATTGGTTTACTGCTGAAAATCATAATAAGGAATTAAAAGTTTTAGCTCAATCATACGACTGGTTAATTTTCTTAACCGATTATGGATTGGCACAATTTATAGACGAATTATTGCTAAATCCAATACACAAATTTACCAAAGTACAAGATGCGTTCAAACGCAGTTATACTGCTAATAAAAAAAGAAATGTTTTTACAAAAATCAGAATGGACTTTAAAGCAGATGCTGTTCTGCTCAACTATTTTGAAGAAAAAACGAATGAAATTGAATCTTGGTTCAATGTCATTTCTCCAGAAAAAAAGACAATTACAAAACTGAAAGACGAATTAACAGAATTACGATCTAAAAACTGGATAGAAATAATATGAGTGCGGGACGAACTGTAAACTCTCAAAGTCAGAGGTGGGGAACTCCCAAGAAATATGTAGATGCTATCAAGAAATTTTTTGGCGGTTCTATCGCCTTAGACCCTTGTTCCAATGAACATTCAATCGTAAACGCAGAAACAGAATTTATGCTTCCTAAAAATGATGGTCTTGTCGAAGAATGGGATTATCCAACTATCTATATGAACCCTCCTTACGGTGCTGATAGAGAACGTGGAACAACCATCAAAAACTGGTTGGCCAAGTGTGCCTTAGCACATAGAAAATACCACTCTGAAATATTAGCATTAGTTCCAGTGGCTACAAATACAGCCCACTGGAAACAAAGTGTTTTTGGAACAGCAAAAGCTGTCTGTTTCCTCTATGATACAAGACTAAAGTTTCTTGAAAATGGTAATGCTGGGGGCAAGGGAGCACCCATGGCGTGTGCTATGATTTACTGGGGCGAATATTTTAGAAATTTTTACAATGTATTTATTGAATATGGGGCTGTGGTTGATTTGTCAAACTTAATTGGAGTTGAAACAGGTCCTACAAGAAAGCAAGTGAAACTGCCATTTGAATAGTGGGTAACATACTAACATAACAAAACAATACACTCTGGCCGCAAAACCGCACCGGTTTTTTGAAGTTGATTACTACGCTCAAAATTCATAGATTTTATTCAGTTTGTACCATGCACTTTTGCGGCAGGTGATTGTCGTCGTTATATTTCAAAAGAGGGAGAAAGAAACATGTCATCTACATTAGTAAGAAACGTTCTAGTGCAGGGAAAATACAACAACTACTTGGTTGGCGGAAATATCTGCAATGCTTTTGCACTTGGTGATCTTGGATCAACGGATGACTTTTTCCTCGTTGGAGCAGAACCATTAGATGAATCCAACTACCCATTGTTAACTGAGCCAATTTCAAAACGATTTAGTAAACTCGGTATCGATACCCAATGTAGTGCCATGATCTTTGATAATTGACAAGAATTAAGCCCAAAAAGTGCCGGAAGTGATCAAATGTTCAAAAACAGCCGTTTTAAAGCGCACTTCTCCTATGGGGCTATCATTTAAGCCTTGAAAACGATAATTTTTCGACTGCCAGTCGCCCTTAGAGCAGCAGACGAAAGAGTTGGTTGACAGTAATGACGACGATCCC